>FUFK010040557.1_pt1 | contig 56089 bp, 85 predicted proteins | sample 1021851 | NCBI WGS metagenome assembly FUFK01 (sample SAMEA51879418, study PRJEB19060) | metagenome | reverse complement strand
TGTGCCATTCTTTCCTCCACATTCCATTGTTTCATTTGTTTATATTCTCCCCAAGATAAATTTGGGTACTTTTCTTGATAATCTTCCCACTCTCCTTGTGTAAAATCATAAGGAGCTTTCGGGTTTTTCCATCCTGCTGTCATTATTCTAAATCCTCTGGTCTTGTTGATATAAATATTGGTGTTTGTTCTCCATACCATGCTCCCACAGTATTATAGTCAAACCATTCTATAGCCATTTCTTCTGCCATTTCTTCATTTTCACAGTCAGGGTCATCCATAAAGTTTTTAGTTAATATTTCAACACACTTTCTTGCATCGTATATAGCGACTGGACCTCTGTATTGTTTATATCCTAGTCCCATAAAAGCATCTTCATATTCATCATATAACATGACTGATTCTTCACTTGGTTCTAAATATTCAGTTAATTTATCTTTTAATGATTTCTTTTTATCCTCTGCCATTTTCTCTACTTTTCCTTAACTTATCTTTTTTCTTCTGTTGTTTAGCAACACTTTTGGGTGTAAACTCTGACTTTTCTCTGTATGTTTTAATTATATCATTCTTTTCAACAGCTTTTTTGAACCTACGAATTAATTTTTCAAAAGGTTCATTTTTATTTGCTATTATTCTCATACTGTGTATTCCTTCTTAACTGCCCACGATGGTTTACATATTTCCATATCTACACCAAGTGGTATATTTAATGTATTTTCTTTCATTAGTTCTTTAATTTTAGGTGCTACTTCATCCATCTCATCTTTATGTATCTCACATATAACCTCATCATGCACCTGAAGTAACAAATTACTTTTCTTATCTTTTAGATAATCATGTATTTCTACTATTCTTTCACTCATAATATCAGCACTTGTCCCCTGAATCAAGTAATTTACACCTCTATATGCATAATCTTTTGGAACTTTGTATATTCTTCCATACTTATTCCTAACCCAGCCTTTAGTTTCTATTGTTTTAACTACAGAATTAAAAAACTCTTTTGACCCTTTCATATTCTCTAGATAAGTTTGCTTGTATCTAAACGCTTCANTAGGACTGGTATTTAATTGCATGGCTAGTTTATCTTTACCTATACCATATATAACTCCGAATGTAATGGACTTTGCTAACTGTCTATAAAACTTAAATTCAGGATTGTCCTCATCCATATTGAAAGCTATTTTAGCTGCTTCTCCATGAAAGTCTACATCATCTTGTTTCATCAATTCGTTCATCTCAGCATTATCTACATAATNCATAAATACTCTAACTTCCATCTGTGAGTAATCATATGCCATAAGAGTGTAATCTTTACGAGGCACGAATAAATGTCGAATAGCAATCTGTGTTTTATCTTTGACATCAAAATTATCACCCCCTAAAAAACTCCATGTATCGACTACATCATCAGTAAGAGTTACAGTAGAGTCCCCACCTTTACTAGATATTAAAGCAGATATCCTACCCTTAACTTCATCACGTTGTTCTTCATCAAGTTCTCTATCTGCAATATATATAGTGTCTCTAGGTATATTCTGCAAATTAGGATTGCTAGATGATAACCTACCTGTAACAGTGCCCCAGTTTTTAAATCCTGTATGTAATACGGGCATCTCTAAATAAGGCTCTATGTAAGTAGAGTTAAATTTATTAAGCGTTCTGTATTGTCTTATCAACCCTGCAAGTGGATGATTAACTTGAACTAACACTGCTTCATTCCATGCTTCAGCTCCTGTGGTAGTCTGAACAGGGGAGTGTACATTCATTTTATTAAATATCTCACCTATCTGAGATGGGCTACTAATATTAAACTTAAAGTCTATTTTATCAAATCCTAATTCACTTTTAGCTAAATCGTATATACGCTGCTCTAACTTCTTTAATCTTGTAAGGATTCTTTTATTAGCAGCTTGTGCATATTTATTATCTATTGCAACCCCTCTGCTTTCCATATCATATAAAGCCTTACTTAATTTACATTGTAGTTTTAATAAGTCAGTCATACCTGCTTGTTTTATCTTAGCCAATCTATCAATATATAATCTTTTAGTGCAATTTACATCTTCTATACAGTATGGACCTAATGTATTAATAGGTGCTAACGAATAATTATCTTTCCATCTTACTCCATCAGTGCGGTTAGACTTTAAAATTTTATCTGTATTTAAATCATACTGACCTGCATTTTCTCCATAATCTTTGATAGTTATATCTAGTAGACTTAACTTGTTGACTGTAGTAGCCTCAGTCATTCTAACCATAACTAACACATCAATCATTTGCATATCAGATATATTCATACCCTGCTTTTCTAAAAACTTAGCATCAAACTTAATGTTGTATCCTATAACTATGTGACATGTATCATTTAGAAATTGTATCAATTGATTTACATATGGTGTTTCTAAATTTGTATCTCCCTCGTGTCTTACGGGGAAATAATATATAGGAGCGACATCTTGTGCGTTATGGTTTGTTACAGGGGTAAGTCCTATACCACATAATTTAATATCCGGGTTATAAACATCTAAACCATTAGTCTCTACGTCTATTATCCAAGTATTTACGTCACCATAGTTATCTTTGAGTGAACTAAGTGTATCTTTAAAATTATCTGTATTTACTATTAATGAGTCCATAATTATTCATCCTCCCTAAGATGAGTTTAACTTAGGGAGGAAATTGAGAGGAGGTTCCTAAAAAGGCATCTCTACTTCATCTGATGTTGAATCAGATGTAGACACTGCATCTTCAGGTACGATATTTGTATTTGAGTTAGTGCTTTGTGATGTTGGTACGAACTTTTTACCATACCTATCTGCAAAGTATTCATCAAGAGCTGTTAATTCAGTAGTCTCTTTGAGTCTATCCTCTGGTATCTCAATAGTCTTGTCTGAAGCAGCGGTTATGGTGTAAGTAGTATCAGTGCTTAAACCATTTCTTTTGATTCTAAGCACACCCTTGTCAAGCCCTTGCCAATCATTGTATATGTCAACAAGTTCATTCCAAAGATATCTACCTCTACCAAAACTTAATGTAATGATTCGGAAGTCGTTAATAGGTTCGATGAACATAGTTTTACCTGAAGGCATTACTTTTTCTTCCCAGTTCAAGTCTCCTGCCAAACCTGTTTGAGGTTTTTCTGGATGTATTACTTCTGATACATACGCCCATAAAGAAAACTTTCTAGAAGGTACGCTTCCTTCAGGAACTTCATCTGCTGGACCATCTTCTGTGTGTAGAACAGATTGCCATCTACCATCTTCACGGAATGTATGTAATCTAATCTCTGCTAGATAAGGGTCATCAGGACTCCCTGTTGCTATTGATTTTATGAAGGCTTGGTCACCATCTTGTTTTAAAAATAGTTCCCTGCCTAAACTGTTGTTTGATTGAGAGTTTCTATTCTTTTGATAACTCTCATATCTATTTTGTATATCGGCTATTCCTGCCATTTTTTCTCCTTCACCAGCTACGCCGGTTGTTTATTGTTTCTTTTAGTATATCATACTTTTTTACTTCCTGCACATCTTTATATTGATTGGGAAGTTTTAGATAGGATATATTAACACGACCTCTTAATCTTGTCAATATATAATCTCTACCTTTTTTACCTGCATCGTCATTGTCTAAACACAATATTATTTCTTTTGATGGTAATCCTAATATCAAATCCTCTTGAACCTTAGACATCTGCATGCCTAGTAAAGCAACTGCTTGATACCCAAGTTGATTCAACCACATAGCATCTAACGCACCTTCAGTTATACATACTGCATTTGATGTGTCAACCAAAGGTTGTCCAAATAATATGTGTGATTTCTTGAAGCCTTTAGCATAAACATATTTCGGTATCCCAAATTGTCTCCTAATTATCCAACCAACTAACTTTGCATCCTTATCGTGAGCAGGAATTACTAATCCATTACTGGGTGTTATACCACACCCCCATCTATTTAATGTAAGCTTATCAAACCCTCTATCAAATATCCATTTAGGCACTACATATTGTTTATAAGGGAATACTTTTTCTTCAAGTGCTGGTAGTCCAAGAGGAGCAGGAGTATTCAATTCAAACATTTTTACAGGGTCGTAACCATCTGAGTTCTCTGCCAAAAAGTTTAATATTTCACGAGCACTCCATCCGGTACGCTTCCTAATAAAACTTTTTAGGCTACCCTGACCACAACCTGCAAAGCATATCCATACCCCTTTTTTAGTATTTATTGATAAAGATGGTTTATCATCTTTATGGAAAGGACATTCTATATTGAACTGTTCCTCACCTAGTGGTACATCAACATCAATTTTTTGTAAGATGTTAGTCCAATCTATCAAATCTTGTCCTGTTTGGTTGTATTCTGTATACAAGGTCACCTTTTACCTGCCTATATCCCTCTGGGAATGTTGTTCCACATTTAATACATGAGGGGTCGTCTTTTATTATTCCTAATATTTTAACTCTTGGAGAGCCATCTGATTTTAACAGTGGTATTTTAACTGTCAATCCTATATCGTATTTACCATTAATGCTACATTTTGCACATTGTAAATTTAAAAACGTACTATTTTTATATTGTCGCATTAGTTTGCTCAATGTGTCCATTGTTTACCCTCCATATAAATTCAAAGTCAGAGAATGGTAAATCTCCATCTCTATACTTTTGAAACTGTATTTGTCTTTTATCTTGTATTACCATATCAAGGTCATCTTTCATCATAGACATTGACACTGCTACATCTGAAGCTCTTATCAATGCGTCTCCAAATGCCACTTGATTAGGGGCAGGTGGGACATACATATCAGATGCATCTCGTGTAGCCTGTGTTGAAGCCATAACTGCTGTATTAGTTGATAATGCTAAATTTTTTAAGCCATAGAACAGCGAATGAGATTGTTCCCAAGCGGCTCTTTTGGCATCTTGAGTAGATACTAAGTAAACCCCATCTATAACTAATAAATCAGGTGAATACTTTCTAACTAGGTTTGTGATACTAGGTAAAGATATACTATCTTCTCCACTAATGTGGTCACATATCAGTAGGTTTCTTGAATCACTACTAGTTAAAAACTTCTTATATTCATTTTCATCTATCTCATTACCATTTCGTATCGCAGAGTGTGATAACTTGAACCCCCTCATGTGTCCTAATATAACATCCATTCTTAAATTGATAGATGATTTAGTCATTTCAGTAGATACTAGTAATGTTTTAAAACCTTTTTCTACTGCTATAGCTGCTATTTTACAACATAACCATGTTTTACCCACAGTTGGTCTCGCATAAGCTGTAATTAAATCACCGGGTTGCCATCCCATACCTGTAGAGTTGATAACATCAAAAGGAGTAGGTATGCCAATCATACCATCTCCTAGTTCTCTTTTACTATTTTTGTCTTTCCATTCTTCAAATCTATCAAGTTCCCCACAGTCATATTGACTTACATCAGAATCGTGTAAAATTTCTACATCATGTAAACCCTCCATAATTAAAGACAATGCTTTTTTAGGGTTCTGCTCTAGAATTGGTTTGTTGTTAGAAAATGCACTAATTATATTCCTAAACATCACTTGTTTTTTAAATTCAGCAAGGGCGTACTGAAAGTTCATGTCTTGTGCATCTGTAGAAAGATGCGGAAACTTTTCTATCAGTATTTGATTACTAGGTGACTCTGAATACTCATCTAAATATTCTTGAATAAATTTATATGTATCCCCGTGTTGAGCAAAATCTTTTATTGGATGTGTAAAAGATTTAAAGTTCTGTGAATCACATAGTCCAAATATAAGTCCCGACTCTATAAAATTATAATTTTCCAATTAGTCTCCTTCTTTATACTTATTTCTTAACGATTTCTTGACTTTATATATAGAAGTATCAGTCAAGTTATCTTGAATACGTTCCATAGTATAATTTTTATACTTCATTGTCAAGAATTCTTTTTCGTTATTTTCTAAGCCTAAAGAATTTAAAAAATGGTCTAACCGTAATTCATCAATTGAATTGTCAGTGCTGGGTAATTTATCTTTCAATGTAAATTCATCCCCATCTAGATTTGAAGATGAGTTATTTCTATCCATACTAACAGTGTCTACCTTTTTAGTAGACTTAGTATGCAGAGTTCTAAGAGTATTTACCATCGCAGTGTGTAAATAAGTGTGAAAAGATGCATTTCGGTTAGAATCATACTTTTTTGCGGCTCTAATAATCGTTAATCTTAACTCTTGGACTAAATCTTCCTTTTCCCAGCCCTCAATGTAAGCATTTTGCAACATTTTGTAGATTTTTGGCTCCCATTTCTCAATCAGGTCGTCATTTATTCGCATTGTATCGTCTATATTCGGCATAACAGTCATATGTGCAGTAAATATTCTTTAATTTACTTTTAATCCTTGCTTTTACTACGGTTTTTCTTCTATAAAAGGGCACTTTACACCAAGAACATGTCAATTTCATAAATCTTGACTTAAATGTGCACTCTCCCTCGTGTATTCTACCTTTATCAGTAGTTATATCACCACACTCTTTACAGTATACCACCTTTTGAGGTTTTGGGACTTTAGTTTGTAGGTCATTTTTCTTTAAAATATTGTGAACATAGACACGACTAACGCCTACTTGTCTACTAATTTCAGCTGAAGACATTAAAGGATACTTAGTGCGTAACCTTATTATCTTGTTTTTAGCTTTCATTTAGAAATCAGAAATGTCTGCTTCTCGTCTTTCATACTCTTTTACTTCTGCTGAGATTTGGTCTTTAAATTTAGTTGCTAAAAAAGTTGCATCAACATCCCCACTTAAACCGGGACCACTCTTGATATAACTTGAAGCAGCTACAATTCTTGTCCATTGAGCGTCTGTAAAACTTACTGTTACGTCTGGCATTATCTATTCTCCTTTAAGTCGTTTATTTCTTGTTTTAATTCTTGTACACTTTTTATTAATATAGCAGTTAGTTCTTCGTATCTAAGTCCTAATGTTCCTTCTTTTCCGCTAGCCACATCTAAATCTGGTAATAACTCTTTTACATCTTGAGCAATTAAACCAATGTGTCTTTTATTATCATAATCAGCAGTATATTCTTTTGGTTTTAATTTATCTATTACGTCTAAACCATAAGGAATATCAATAATATCTGATTTGTATGCGATATCAGAAGAAATAATACTACCTCCATGTTTTATATCACCAGTAGCTTCAATGTCTCCTAAAGTAAATATATCCGCATCAATACTTCCAAAAGCTGCATTACCAAAATGAACTCTAGCTGTCCCTCCAAATGTCATATTTAAAGTATTGGCAGTGTTATATATGCCTGTGTCAGGGTCTGCTACGAATGAATATCCGGGAGCACTATTACTTCCCTCTTCAGACAATATACCTGAACTTTGTATACTAACTCTATGTGTGCCTCCGGTGGTAAATTGTATTACATCAGAACCAGTAGAAGCTATAAAAGTATTAGTGTCACTCATAAAAGTATAGAAATGAGTAAATACTGCACCATTCCCAGAAGTTGTTGCTCCTATATAAGCTGCTAAATTACTATTACCTGAGAACCCTGTATAATCTTCAGCATATCTATACATACCCATATCAGAAGTTGCAGAAAAAGAGAATGCTGGGGCAGTTGCGAACCCACCACCCATAAGTATTTTGCCGAATGATGTAGAAGTATTAGTTGTCCCTATGGCACTACCAGAACCTCCACCTTGTAAAGTTGATGATACAGTCACGCTATCTGCTGTTAAAGTTCCTTGCATAAATACATTATTGACAAATTCTGTAATTCCATTAATAAATAATACTGCACTATTGCTTCCTATCGTTGTACCACGTTTAGCGATACTAATAACTGAAGTTCTAGTGCTTCCGTCAAATGATGCTAAATTCCATTGACCAGAATCAGAATATATTGCTCCTATCCCTGTTGCAGTGCTACCACTTCTATGAAAGATATCTAATATTGTAGAACTAGCACCACTACTTATTACATCTATTCCATTTGCATCTAGTATAACTCTATCAGCACTTGTATTAGAGGATGTTTGAATAGTTGCACCTGTAATTGTATGCTTAGATGTTATAGCAGCTGCAACAATTTCATCTGCTGTTATAGAATCTGCTGCCATTTCAGCTGCTGTTATAGTATCTGCTGCGATTAAAGACGCAGTAATACAGTTAGCAGAAATAGATTGAGCGTCTAATTTAAAATTACTATTAGGAGTTTCAAGGTTAGTCAATTCAAAAGGTGCTTCTGCATTAGTTTGGCTAGCCTTATTAGCTGAACCTAATCTTATTAAGTCCCCTTGGAAAGCACTAGATGCATTTCCTGAACCTCCGGCTGCAGTTTGTGCTTGTTTTTCATAGTCAGCATTAGACCTTATTTGAAATTTACTGGTAGATATAGCAGGGTCGAAAAATATTACATATTGTGTAGAATCTGCAAAAGCTGTTCCACTGTGGTCTGCCCCTCCATCAACACCGTGTGTAGCATCCTCACTATCACCTGCAGAAATAGTATGGTCAAAACCATCTACTGAAAACGTACCAGCCGTATATTGGATTGCAGTATTTAAATTATTATCACTCGTATTCCCCGGTTTAAATTCACCCGTAAATACAGGGTTTTGATTTGCAAGTGGTAGAGCATCTGAGTAAGTTTCATCATCATAATCAATAGGAGCAGTTGAAGGTTTTACTCTTACTCCGGCTGTGAGGGCTTTCGGGTTGCTAATATCTCCAACAGTTTCTAAATATGTCATGAAACCTTGTTCACCCTCTTCATAGGTAATCGATGTTACTACATGATTGAAAAGGCTTGAATCAATCGCTGTATTTTTAATCTGCACAGTGTGTCCTACTCGTAATGGCACATATACTCTGTAATAATCATTTGTAGAGAATGTAGCAGAATTAGTTAAATCAGCTGTTAAAGAATTATCTTCAGTTTTTTCTATGTACCCATACTCAGACATAGTACCATTTTCACCAGTAAGTTTATGTAAAACCATACCGGTTCTTATACCTGCAGTAGGAAAGCTATCTATATTAGCAGATGCTAAACCATCTGTGGTTGTAGAGTGCTGATTAACTATAGTGCTATCAGTTATAGTATTAGTAGACACTGAATTTACTTGCCCCTCTACAAAATGATATGGATAACCACTAGCTAATGAAAATTTAGCTCTAACTCTTCTTGTATCTTTGTTTTCAAAAGCTGCCGCAACTGCTCTTCTAAAAGTTAGTAAATCNCCTGTATTGATACTAAAGTTTCTTAATATTTTCTGTTGAAATACTTCTTGAGGTCTAAATATATCACTTCCATTGGGGTCTGTAGTATCTGATAATGTAAAGTTTCCTAGTGCACTACCCCCTGAACTACTGACATTTAATTGTTCACCAGCAGCAACACTGTGTCTAATAGAACCATCAGTCCCAGTAGTACCACTTAATAGTGCAAAACCAGCCCCAGAAACATTACTTATATACTGTAAAAATCCTACTGTATTACCTGATGTATCTTTTACAATGTTATCCGTTTGTTCTAAAGTTTTACCTGTTTCTGTACCCCCAGTATCAGTTCCACTAGGTTCATAGATATCTTGTAGTCCCGCTCCGCTAGATATTGACTTGTAATTAAATACTTCAAATTCTAAGTCTTTTGCATACCCAGATATAGGGTCTTTGAAGTGGGCTGTTAAATGTGTAACTCTTTCTCGTGCTAAATCTTCAAAGCTAAAAGATGGTAATAATTTTAAAGTTTGACCCGTTTCAGTTACAGCACTACCAGTACCAAACATTAATGTTAGTCCGTCATCCGCTGGATTAGCTAATGTATAACTAGTACCTGATTGAGCTGCTGCAGGCATACATCCTGCTGGAAAGTAATTAAAAAAGTTTCCACTACCCTCTGTGTTAGTAGCGGTGGTCTGAAAATTTGTATCTACATAAAAATTATATGGTTTTAAACCACCAGTTATTTTAGCTGATGCTGTTGCTTCAATACCTGATTCTAATTCAGCTAATCTTTTTATCGCATTTAAATAACTACCCCCAGAGGCACTAAAGTCTTTATCTCTAGTATTAGTTTTTCCTAATGATTTCTGGAATCTAAATGCACCTGCATCATCACTATCTGTAGTATTTACTACTTCTATTGACCTATTACCAGTACCTCGATTAAAACTTCCATAGTCTATTAACTCATCTATATCCTCTGATATAAAATCATTATTTAAAACAGCAGGTGACTCGCTTCTATCACTATCATTTAAGAAATCTTTCTTTAATATATTTTGAGTAAGCTCAATTAAACTATCATAAGCTGTAATTGTTAAAGTATAACCTTTTAAACTATTTTCAGGAACTATATTGTCTACTTGACCAAGAAATANAATACTAAATGTAGTCTGGTCAACTAGTCTTATTTTCATTTTATTTTTTACAACAGTGTTAAAATCACCCGTGCCAAAAGCATCTTGTCCCGAAGCTCTTGGGTTAAAAAGTGTAATTGAAACATATCTAGGGTTATTAAGAGTGTCGGTTATTGATAAGTTTAATACTCTTGACACACCATCAGAATCCGCAAGATTAGTCCATGCAGAACCACTCCAATACTGCACTAACATCCTTGCTACTCTTGGGTTAGTTCCTATCGCCATTATGAATCCTGTCTATCTTTTGCAACAAATGTCATTGAAAATGAAAACCTATCTTCTGTTCCCGGAGCTAAATCAAATCTAGCTTGAGTAATTGCGACCTCATAAGTTCCATATACCGTACCTGTTGATGTTTGAACAACCAACTGAATAGGTGTACTACTATCATCGTATATAACATCGGTAGCAAAACTTTCTAGTTGTTTCTGTGTAGGTACATAAAAATTAGCTTTATCCCCATCAGATGAATTACCTTTAGCTGGACCAGTAACTTTTTCTGGTGTAGTTGATTGGTCTCTATCTACTGTGCCTGTTACTGTTATATTAGGTCTAAACATCCCCAACTCTATCAATTCAGGTGAATTTTGAGGAAAAGGTATTTGAATGGGTGTTTTAGTTACGGATACTCCAAAAGAATCTGCTTTTAGTGCATATCTTCTAACACCCGTTACATTAGTATTGTCGCCATGAGCCACCGCATTAGTATTATTTGCTCCTCTAGTTATTGTAGTAAACTGAGTTGAGCTGCCTTTAGATGTGTAAGATATTTCTTCACCCTCTACAAATATGCTACCAGTAGAATCAAAACTAGAGTTGTTAGTGTTGTCTATATTTATATCATCACTACTGTTACCATTTGCATCAGCACCTAATGCACCATTAAGTAAACAAAACTTTGAAGTGGTCAATGAACCTATATCTGTTAATAATATTGATAATGCCATTTTATTCTCCTAATGGTGTTGTGCCATACATCATATTTTCTGTTTGTTTTTCACTAGCCCCGCCTATATAAGTATCTAATATACTTTGAGTTACATCTTTAACAATTAAATCGTATAAAGCAAGTCCACCTACAGCTCCACCCGGTCCTGCAAGAGCAAATCCCGCTCCTCCAAATAAACCTCCTAATGTAAAGTTTACAGTTTCTTTAATAACACCTACCATTCCTTCTCGTTCAAATCCTTCAAATATACCATACGCTCCAAGAGCTACTCCAGCTCCGGGTACTAATTTACCAAGGTTTTTTCCACCTTTTGCTGTTGCTCTAGCAGCTAACGCACCTGCACCCAGACCTACACCTCTACTAGCTGTATCCTCTCCACCTATTCCGGGAATATAATCTATAATAGTGCTAATGACATCTCTAATTTTGTTATAACCTTTACCAATTTCTCCAAAAACCATCATTACAGCATCTACTATACTCCCTACCCCTTTTGCTACAGTTTGAAGAGGGTCAAAAAATTTCATCAAAAACTTCAAAGAACTTTTAAGTATGGGGAATACAGACATTAAAGCTACATCAACAAAGGCACCTAGTATTTGAAATAGTGAACCAATAAACCCAGTAAATATCTGTGATTGTTTTAAAACTGCTGCTACAGATAATTGAATACCTAAATTTGTTTGTAAACTTTTTTTACTAGTTTGTAGTAAATTAGCAAACATATTTTTCTCATCAGTTTTTCGGGTTCTGTCTGCATCAACACCACCATCACCACTACCGACTGCATCTGAAACTAAAAATTGAAAAGTTGATTGTGCCATTAGTATAGACCTCTCATTTTAGGAGGCATCTTGTTAGACACGGGAGTCCTAGTTGCCGCCTTCTGTTGTTCCGCTTCTTTTTCTTTAATTGCTATCTTAGTCGCCATAATCATTATATATTCATTATCTGTTAAATTTTTAATTTCAGTATATGATAGTCCCATATTTAATAAGGCACTTACCATAGTCCAAAATTTATATAAAGCCGCTTCCTCTGTACTGACCTGTACTCCTCTAAGAAAGCGGTCTAATCTTTTTTTACCGAATCTATATCAAGCTCATCACCGATAAATGCTTTCGGCACCACTGCTTCTAACGCTTGTCCAAGCTCACTATTTATACTTTGTAGAAAAGCATCTGTAGTTTTACCCCATGGGGCATCCGTTACTATTTCTTTTAACACTTCTTTGACGTATCTACTTCCATCAAATTTTGTTTCTCCATTTGCTCCAAAAGTCATGCAGTCAGTTACAAGTTGATTTTTTCTAAACCATGTTAAAGGTTTAATTTCAACTTGAAATTTATCATCACCAACTTCTACATCTACTACTTCTCTATCTGTTATATTAATCTTGTATTTATTTATGTCAAAACTTTTCTGTGCTGGGCTGTTTTCTGTTGTCATGTAGTCTCCTTACATATAAACTGGTTTTGTATCTACTATTTCTATTTTCATATTTCTAAACAATATGTCTAAATCAGCTTGGATTATCGGGTCTCCCGTAATGTTATATGGAGCAGAAAGAATGAATGCTCCTGCTTCATTTAATCCTGTAGCCGCTGTACCATCATTTGGTATCGTTATAGTTATTGTATCATTAGTTCCTCTAGTAAAAGTCAAAGTTATCGCAAATCCTGATAAACCATTACCGTCACCATAGTTACCCTCTAGTAATACTTGTTTAAATATTTCGTTAGCACTATTTACAGTAGTTGCGGTGCTAGCGACAGTATCTGGTAATGCTACAGTACATGATAAAGAGTAAGCTCTTCTACCTTCTCTAAATTCACTCGGTCCTCTGTGTCTTCCGTGTCTCGGACTTATATAGTATCTAGGTTCCACAGAATTAGAAATTGATATTGCTATGTTTCTTACCCTAGCAAACTCTTGTCCAAATAAAGTAAAACTACCTTGAGAGAAATAGTAAGGCTCTGTTGACGGAAAGTTCACATCAGAAGTCCCTATAGAATTCATTATAGAGTATCTAGGCATACCAGCATCTTCTGAACTCCCGCCATCAGCAAATATATTATCCCCTACTGTTCCTTGATTAGCTTGGTTGTGAACCATATCTAAGAATGGTACAGAATCATAACTCATCATTAACATTCCACCCTCAGAAGCACTAAGAGTTGCACTATCTACAATGCCACCCACATATCGTCTTTGTAAATCATTTGCAGCGGTTTCTGCACTATCTCTAAATAGCACATTCCAAGATAAAGTATCTAAATCAAATGTTTCTGAAATTGTGTGAGTAAATGTCCCTGAAGGAGATGAACCACCAGAAACTTCATTGATTACAGTATTATCTGGATGGTCAAACTGTAAAGGTCTATCCAATCTAAATGTGTTTGATGTTCCTACCTCATCTTTAATTTGTCTTACCTCTGAAGTATCAGTGCCCCCAGAGTCATCTGTAATTTGAATATAATCATTATCAGTTAAATTACCTACATCACTTCCATCACATGATATGTATATATCACCTTTTTTAGCCGCAGCACTTAATAATATTGTGTCAGATGCGACAGATGATGGCACAGTAGTCATTTTACCTATAGGAAATCTTAATGGAGTAGCATCCACCACTACGAATGCAGGTAATGAACCACTAAAAGATTGTGTACCTGAATAAGCCTTTGTAAAGTTTCTATCTGAAGAAGTACCTAACAAGTATCTTGGTTCAATCGTAGGTGTAAACTCAGGTAAAGTAACAGAGTCATACACACCCGGAATCTCTGTAATATAACTTTGAGCTAAAGTGCTAGCTGTGCTTTCTATGTTAATTATTATTTCATTATCTGCATGAAAAAACGCGGTTGGTCTATCTAAGAATATAGTTCCAGCACTTGTGCCTGTAAAATGAACTACTCTTCTTATCTCAAATTCATTAACTGTGTTGCTATCGTCTGCATCACCGGCAGAGTTATCACTTTCAGTATTTCCTATTCTAATAAAATCACCTTTATATAATGTGTTACTACCACCATCATATGTAATTTGTGTGCTTCCAGCAGGAATACCACTTCCATCATTTATTAAACCACTAAAACCACCAGTGTGGCGTGTTCCTGAGTTCATTTCAGGGTCACCACCTGCTGCGGCTTCAGCTGCTATTGTTAATTGTGCTTGGTCACTACGATAAACTGCCATTATAATCTCCTTATATTTATATTATACTCATTTTTCTTATGTTTCTAAAGCAATTGAATTGTTAACTAATTCTACTGAAACTATACCAGTCCATACATTTGCAGTAGAGTCAGTAGACTCATTAAAAGAAACAAACCTAATTCTTTGAAAATTAGTTAAACTATGTATTCTAGCGTGACATATTCTTCTTATTTCTCTCATCACATCATATAATCGTTGCCTACTAACGTTAGTGTAAAGTTCTAAAGTAATATTGTACAATCTATCCCCAAATTTATAATTTCCGATAGGAGTTTCAGCAACAGCTGGATTACCCGGTCTCGCTATTATCTGGTCATTGACATTCAAGTTATATCTCATAGGTTCACTACTACCCGTTACTTCTATAAAACCCGGTTTTTTAGATGTACCGCTAACATTACTAAAAGTCCATTGATTTTCTAAATCTGTAATAAATTCATTTACTGCTATAGGTTCAGTAGGCATATTAGAATATCTCCACTTGCTTCAATGATTCAATTCCCTCAGTTGCTTCTGTTGCAAACATTTGTATTTTTTGTTGCAAAGGGACTCTATCCATGCCACTTACAGTTAAATTACCAAAATCTGAATTTTTTAATACTTCAATAGCTGCTAATTTTTTAGCTATTTCGTGAACATAGTTCGCTTCCCTAGCATCAGTTCCCATATTTCTACCATATAAATATCTAACTCTTACAGGTGCTATAAATTCACCTCCACCAAACCTAAATGTTGGAGTGTTAAATCCTCTAAATCTTGCTGGTAAAAAGAAGTATCTAGAGAAATGCACCATGCCTGTATCTCTAACTAAGAAATAGTCTTGATTTCTACCCTGTGTTCTAGTATCATATTCATTACCATCCCATACTGATAAATCTAATATCTTATACGCATCTAGTCTATCTAATTTAAATCCAAAAATATTAAAATCATGTTTTTCATCTGCAACATAATTAGGTCTCCAAGATTTTCTAGTTTGATAGTCTATTTGAGCCTGTGCTCCCGCTATATAAGTTTCTACTGTTGCTTTAGTTGGAACAGTTGCTGTAGTAAAGTCTGTGGTGCCCGTTACATTAGCAAGTTGTAACAATTCAAATACTTCTTGTGTAGTACAATAGGCTTCTACAGCTCTCTTTCTAATGTTTTTAACGGTTGCAGCAGTGGTTATACCATTCGGGGCACTTATTCTTATCCAATATGCAGACTGTCCTTCATCAACAGTTGTTTTAGCCCAATCACTTATCACTCTTAATGGGAATATTTCTACACCATCCCCTGCAAATCCATAAGCTTCACCCTCATATGTTCCGCCATCATCCCTATTAAAATTAAATTCTTGAGTATCAGGAATAAATTCTTTAAAAGTAGACCCGTTGAAATACTCATATTTTAAAGGTGATGTGAAACTACCGCCTGTATCTATGTCAAATATTGCCATATCAAACTTAGCGTCATCTCCTAAATATAAAAAGTCGTCAGTACCTTCTAATACTGAAAAAGAAGTCCCTGTGAGAGACCTTGCTTCTAAATCTCTATTAGTGAAAACACCTCCACCAGTATCTATTCTGACGTAATCAAATTGTTCATTTGCCACTGTAGGCATTGTTTAACCCTCCGAGTTTTCCTCCGTTGTTTCTTCAGGCTTTTCTTCTTCTTTTACTACTGCAGGCTGTTCTTCAGGGGGTAATTTACCTCTTAAATATGCAGCTGCACCTGATAATTGATGGAGTTTTTGAAGTAATTGAGTTCTAGATGTCTCAATTTTTGCGAGTTCATCTTGAAGTTTTACTAACTCTTCTTCCATAATTTTTAAGTCTGCTTTTATGTCTATGCTTTCGCTCATGCATTTCTCCTTGAACTAATGCCTCTTTTCATAGAGACTCTTCTTTTTCTTTGCGGTGGGGGCTCTCCCCACACAGGTCTAACCCCATTCAAAAAGGGTAAACAATTGTTGACATATAAATAATGCCCTTCTTCTTTTTTAGTATACCATACATCTTTGCATTCTTGAGATGCATCCTCACATGGTTGAACCATTCCGTTAAAACCACTTATATATAGTATATCATCTCCAGTCAAAATATTGGTGTTTAATATAAAAGATTTGCCCCTTCTTAATAAACTCTTTATTTTTCTCTCAACTGTTTTAGTTCTTGTATAGTGTTTTTTATAAGTTAACACTGGAAATTCAACATACTCCTCATCTTGCCACCATTTCCTATCTTTCCAATAGTGTTTATACGTTTTAGTTTCTATTGGCATTTGTACCTCCTAAATCGTATCTTAACTTATTCCAATTCATTTTGCAAGCTCTATTTATATTATACTATTTTTTGTTAATTTCTTTAAAGTTCAGAACCTAAACCTGTGGATTTATCTGCTCATCAATACCAAATGATGCTCTTTGATTATTAACCAATGTAACATAAGTATTATCTACTGCCCAAGTTCCATCTATGTATGTCATAGCATTACCAAAAAAAGATGTTGGTGCAGTTACATCATCTATTCTTTCAAAGTCATTTGTATTTACATCATTAAAAATAATTGGCTTTGCACCATTGTTCATAGTGCAAGACATATTTGTACTTGTAAAATTTATGCTGTTTATATCTGTAAGGTATGTAAGCAAAACTACAACTTTGTTATCTGATTTTCTTCTAAATGCTGTAGCCATTATCCACCTGTATCAAAACCTACTATTAATCCTTGTTNAGTTCCAGAACCACCATAAAATTCTAAAATTGCTGCAAAATTACCTGTGTGCATATCTGATGTTGTATCGTTATCAAAGTTTAAGTATCTACCATAATAAGTGCTATGAAATACAACTGCTGTTCCATTTGCAGTAAATGTACTATTAGATTCTGTACCTGTATCTTCTGTAAATGTATAACCTAATCCTCTTAATTCTGCACCACTTGTGCTTGTTGCTGATGCACCTGCAACACCGAGCATACCTCTTGCATTATTCCACCATATAGTAGTGTATGTATCCATGTCATCAGGTATTGTAAGTTCATAAGTTGTGTGTGGGTCTATTGTAAAAGAACCATCAGAGCCACTTATTTTTACATTACGAATTTTATCATCACTATCTGAAGTTTCCTTTATTAAAACATGATGAATATTTGCAGTTGGATTATATGCTGCCCATGCTCCATTACTTCCACCTGCAGAACTACCATGATACCCTAGAAAACATTGTGTTCCGGGCAACGATTTTTCTAGTTCTAATGTAAGTCCATTTGTAGAACTACTATCATAATCTAAAATATTTCCATAAATAGTGTCTGTGCTTGATGGTTTTTGATAACTAAATATAACTACCCTATTAATCGTAGAATCATAAGTTAATGAGTACCTTTCTTGGGCAGTATCAGCAAACATAAGTTCATTAGCACCACTAGATATAACACTATTATCGCTAGTGTCTACCTTAAATGCTTTAACAAAGTTAGCATCACTATCGTCATCACCATATTCTAATGCTGTAACAATAGCACCCATGTCTGACCAATAAATTGCAATATCACTACCATCTGCTTGGTTATAAACACCACTAGATGTAGCGTGTATTGTTTCGTGTGTTCCTACACTCATGCTTGGTGTAGAACCACTATTTGTAATTTCACCAAATGCAATTCTGTATCTGTTAGAACTATCAGCACCACTTTCTAAAAACACCAAACCCATTCTATTGTTACCTGTATCGTATACAGGTTTTGTATGATAAGCTGCACCAGCAGAAGATAATGCTACTGAATTTTGCCAAGTAATTGTTACATTACCTGTTGTCGCATTGAGTTTACCTAATCTGTATGTAGGGTAATCACCATTACCATCATCACCATACAACACAACTAATGTATCAGTATCAGGGTCCCATGTTACATCTGAACCCCAAACTCTACCAGAAGCAAATTGTTGGTTAGTAATACTAATTTTAGAACCCGGTACTGAGCCAGTAAACTCTAAACCATTTATTTTTTCAATATTAGAATCAGTTGCACCATTAAATTTTTCTATGCTACCAATTGCTATTCCATTAAGTTTTTCTACTTGATTAGCCATTATCCTGCGTGTTCTATCACATCTAGACTTGGATTAAAGAAAAGTGTGTTAGCTCCTGTTGCTATTCCTAATACTTGTACTAAATCTCCATCACTATCTGGAGCTGTTGCTTCAGGTACGTTTTCACCACTTGTTTCTGCTTCAGGTGTATATACTTCATCACCTACTGTATAAGTTGGAAAGCTACCATTATCTGTTATAAATCCTTGTAATAAAAATTTACCTGCCGCATCTTGTGCAATATCTTCTGCTGCTAAAGCAATACAAGGTGGAGTTACTGAACCTGCTGCTGCAACTGCTTTATGCATTTTAGTATCAGATGCTTTTAAATATACACATTCTCCTCTGACCAGAGCTTCTCCTGCTGTAAATGTTCCAGTTATTCCAGATACAGTTTCATCAGAAGGAGTGCTGTCAAGATGAACATCAAGAGTTGAATTTATTGAACCTGCAACAGTTACACCTGCTGCTCCATCTAAAATTCTAAATCCTTCTGCATCTCCGTTGTCAGTAAATATTAAATCTTTAGCATTAGTTTCTAATTTAATTGTAACATCTCCAGAGTTACCTTCAGTAATTCTAAGTACCTCAGAGTTTGCGTCTTGGAATATAAATATACCCGTATGAGCATCTAATGTAATATTTCCACCAGAATCAACTTCAAATGGGTTTGCTGCTATTGTTAAACCTGTAGTTCCATCATGTGTTAGTGTAGCATCGTCATCTGCACCTAATGATAAAACAGCAGAATCACTATCTAGTTTAAGGTCATTACTAACTGTAACAGCAGTGGATGCATTAATATCCACAGTAGCCTCACCATCTATTCGTAGTACACCATCACTTGATTGTTGTATAAAAGATGCGGCATCTCCAAACATAAGTTTATTTGTGCTATTAATAGTTAGTCCTGTGCCATTTGTATGAGTGATAGTTACGTTTCCATTATTGAAATTCATTACGGCACCGCTAGCAAGAAATAAATCAGACCACATAAGGCTAGTCGTACCTAATGCAGTTCCATCGCTTGTACCCGGAGTCAAAGCATTTTCTACTAATACCATTTCTTTCGCGTTGTTCGCATGAAAGTTTATAGTATTAGCATCTGCGAAATCTATCTTAGTTTCGTCATCTTCTCCGATTTTTAAATCAGTTATTAAATTGCTTACTACTGGTGGTTTGTTTCCTATATATGCCATTATAATGATTCTCCCAATAAGTCTATAATAGTTTGGTCTGCATAGGAAAGTGCTGATAATCTTTTAGCCTTTACCATAGCCATACCAATCTTTGCTCTATTCTTAAATTTCCAACCTTCTATCCAAGATTTTTCTTGTGTAGTGTAGTCAGAGTTAGTATCGTAAGTAACAGTTATATCTCTGCTAAAATCATGATTATTTTTAAAAGTTCTATAATTAGTTATGTATACCATTTCTCTTAATATTTCTACATCTAACTGTGTTAGTTGTGTTCTAAAAAAAGAGTTTTGCCAGTTGTATATTTCACCACCATCTATAATTGGCATATCAGATTTGTTATATCTTTCATCTGATAAATTATTTAATACAGCTACTTGTGCATCTGTAAATCCGTCTGTGCTTTTCCATGTTGNCATATTTACTCCTAACTGTGGTCTATTTTATAAATTCTTATCATGCCTTCCCAACCATTACTACCAATGCTATTACCACCATGAGTAGAAGCACCCTTACCACCATCTGTGTCTGGGTATTCTGCCGCTGCTTCAATGGTAAAACTTTGTATTGCTGAAGTTCCGTTAGAACCAAACCCACACCATATCTGAGTGTTTCTTAATTTACCACCCATGTCATACCAACCTGCTGTTCCTTGAAAACAAGCATAGTCTGTTGCCTGATTAGTACCACTTGTGTTTCTTGGTGTGTGGAAAAAGAATTGACCAAAATAACCCGGAACATTAGATGCTGTTTGGTGAACACCAGCATTTGAACCATCAGAACCAGTTAGTGTTATTTTATTACCCGGACTACCTTTTAATGTATCTTCATCTTCACCATGTGTTTGCGATACAAATCTACTTGTTCCATCCCATGTATTAGTTCCATCACCATCTCTATAGAAAAGAATGTAAGGATATGGTGTCCCACTTTGACTTGCCTGTGACAATGTGATTGTAATAAAGTAATCACAGTCTGCTTCAAAAACATCACCCGAATGAGTAAGAAGACTACCACTCATAGTTATTTCACTTTTTAGTGTATATATGCTACCACTACCACCTGCGTATGTTTTCACATCTGAGGCAGGAATGGTTTTCATTGTCCCACCATCATTTAAAATAAATCCATCAGAATCTCCAACAGTAACAGAACCACCAACTGAAGTACCACCATCTATAAGATTAAGTTCGGCAGCAGTTGCTGTAACAGCAGTGCCATTAATAGCAAGTTTGTCTGTAACAATATTGAATGTTCCATTATCTTCTACCCTTGCTACCTCAGTCCCGTCTCTTTGTTGAAAAATAAGGTCTTTAGCATCCACAATAGGTTTTATGATAACATCGCTTGATGAGTTAGTTATTTTTAATACTTCTGTGCCACCAGCTTGAAAACTAAAATCATTACCAGCCGCATCAAATGTTATATCTCCACCAGAATCTAATGTAATTGGGTTAGCAGCTATTGTTAGTCCAGTTGTGCCATCATGTGTAAATGTAACATCATTACCTGCACCCATGTTTATAACTGCTGAGTCTGATAATAAAGATACATCATCACCAAATACTGCATCTAATACCACACTTAATCCACCATCAGTTTGTAATGAACCATCTGTAGTAGATGTAGCATTTGTAGAATCATCAGTTTTTATGATACCACTTGCAGTTATGGTGCTTGAAGTTAATGCAGCTGTTGCAAGTGTACCTCCTGCTACAGTTAAAGTATTAGCAGAGTGCGTCAGTGTTACATCTCCGTTATCTAAATTTATTACCGAACCACTAGCTAAAAATATATCGGACCACATTAAGCTAGTAGTTCCTAGAGCTGTTCCGTCACTTGTTCCCGGCGTTAGAGCGTTAGCTGATAAAACCATTTCTTTTGCATTGTCTGCATGAAAGTTTATATTGTTTGCATCAGCAAAGTCAATTTTAGTCTGGTCGTCTTCACCAATTTTAAAATCTGTTTCTAAGATTTCTACAACTGGTGTTTCAGCAGGNTGATTTCCAATGTAACCCATATGTCAATCTCCTATTCGCTAATTGTATCTACTACACTGCACCACACATCTAATGCGTTATCTGTGTCGCAGTCTACTTTTAATGCATCACCACTTACTAAAACTATTTTGCTTCCCCCATCGATAAGTTCTAAAGAGGAACCAGCAGGGATAGTGGCACCTTTAACTAAATAATAATTAGCACTACTTCGTTCAACAAATACATCTACAGCAATTGCTCCTGTAGTAATGTTAGCAAGACGTAACCCTACAATAGCGTCATCACTGTTAGCAGTTCTAATAGTCGCTCCTGCAGTGCCTTTATCTCTAGCTATGCTATTTTCAAAATCTTGTGCCATTTGTTTAGTCTCCTATATATATTATACTTACTTTTTTAATATTTATAAAGCAATTGCCATTGCTGTTGCAAATCCTTTAGTAGCAGCACTACCNGCTGCATAAGTTTTTACATCTGATGCAGGNATAGTTTTCATNGTNCCTCCATCATTTACTACAACACCATCAGAGTCTGCTAGGGTTATTGAACCACCCACTGATGTCCCACCATCTAGTAAGTTTAATTCTGCTGCTGTAGCTGTTACTGCTGTTGCATTGATTGCTAATTTATCAGTTACTATGTTAAATGTTCCGTTATCTTCTACTCTAGCAACTTCTGTACCATCTCTCTGTTGGAAAATAATATCTTTAGCATCTACAACTGGTTTAATAATTACATCACTTGAACTGTTTGTAATATTTAATACTTCAGTTCCACCAGCAGAAAATTTAAAATCGTTCCCACCAGCATCTAAAATAATATCTCCTGCTACATCTATAGTCAAATCTCCAGAAGATAAATCAATTTCTGTACCATCTATCGTAATGTTATCAACTGTAATACCACCATCTACATCAAGAACCCCTGCTGAACTTAAAGTCATTTTTGCTGCCGCAGCCTCTGAAGCTGCAGTTAAAAACTCTAGTCTTGTAGCATTTGCATCTGCAGCAAAGTCACCCTCAGAAACTGCTTGTATACCTGCAGCCACTAAGATGGCATCTGTTCCTGTCCCTTCATCAGGTGCTTGGAAGTTAATAGTACCTATAATATCATNAGCTGCTATGTCTGTTTCACCAGTTTGTAAAGTTAACACAAATGGATTATTGTCAGCTGTCGCGGCTGATTTGAAAAATAAACCATCATCCGGGTCATGAGTTATACTAACATCTAAATCAGCTCCAAATTTAATTACAGAGTCATCAGATTTTAATTGAATGTCATTTACAAATATTGCATTACCTTCATCACTACCGTCAAATGTAACTGCTGTAACTGCTGAACCACCATCATCTACTTTAATAATTACATCAGCATCATTAGCTTGTGCATCTAAAGTAATATTTCCAGATGTTGTAACTATATTTACAGCTCCATCACCTGTTTGTATATCATCTGCCGCAGGTGTTGTACCTGACGCAGTTAATTGTGAGCTAGAAACTGATATACCTGAACCTGCTATTGCACTTAAGAAGTCATCAATACTTTCTACAATTACATCTCCAGTCGCACCACCATCTAAGAAGAGCATGTGGTCACTAGCTTGTGCTACTGTTCCTGCACTAGCCACACTAAATAATTTAGTAGCTAACGTGTCAAGCCCAACTCTCTTAATAGTCCCTGCATCTGAGTACATAAGTTCATCTGCTGCAGCAAAACCTGAAGTAATTTCTGCTTGACCTGAAATAATATCATCTGCTAACATGCCGTGCTCAACGGCACCTGATTGGATAGTAACAGCACCATTTGATGCTAATGCAATGTCACCACTTACAGCTACTGGATTATAGTTTGTATCATCACCAACAAGAATGTGTCCTGCTGTATTTGTATTCATAAATAAATCATCACCTGATATAGTTAAATCTCCAGCAACCGTAAGATTACCTGCAGAACTTAAAGACATTTTTTCTGAAGCTGCTTCGGATGCTCCTGTTAAAAATGAAAGTTTAGTAGCGTTGTTATCTGCAGCAAAATCACCTTCAGATACTGCTTCAATACCCGCTGCTACTAAAATAGCGTCAGTGCCTGCACCTTCGTCTGGGGCTTTGAAAAATATTGAACCTAATACATCATTTGCTGCTATATCATTGTCACCTGCATGAAATGAAAAACTAGGTTCTTTTCCGTCTGCAGTGCCTACATGTTTAAGTATTAATCCATCATCTGCAACGTGTGTTAAAGTTATTTCTTGGTCATCACCAAATAATATTTGACCTCCGTCTGCTAAGAATAAATCTGAAAATTCTTTTGTAGCAGAACCAAGTGTTGTGCCATCTGCACTAACTGGTAAAATAGATGTCCCAAAAGTTCCTGTGTTAATAACAGGACTAGTTAATGTTTTGTTAGTTAGTGTATCAGTTGATACTAAAGATACTAAAGTTGAACTAGAACCGGCTGGCAATGTGAGAGTATTTGTTACTCCAGCACTGTGCGGTTGTGCTTGCAATGTTTGAGCGTGAGCGTTTGATGACTCACAGTAAAATAAAACTTTTGCTACTGAACCCGTGCCAGTTCTAATATCAATTACTCCATCTGATAAAGAAATACCACCCGAACTACCATTACCATCTGCAATTACTTTACCTGAACCATTTGGAAGTAGACTTATATTACCATTTGATGTTGATACTATATCATTACCATTTACATCTAAGTCGCCACCAAGTTGAGGTGTACTATCTTCTACAACATTTGATATCTCGCTACCTGTACCAGTACCTGCAACAATTGTTGACCTAAGAACTTTTTTAAGACTTCCTGCATCCGCATCTATTGCAAGAAATACATCATTGTTATCAATAGAAGATATTTCTGATAAGTCACCTATAGCTACTTCTTCAAAACTTGAGCCGTCTGCTATAAGTAATTTATCAGCAGTATTTGACGGCATTTTTAATTTACTACCGACAACAACGTCACTATTAAAAGTTGCAGTACCCGCTGTTGCCATGTCAATATCTAACGCGGTGATGGCAGAAGAACCATCAGTGCCTTTAAATTTTAAATTTTTATCTGCTGTGCTAACAGTTATTTCTACATCTGTAGAGCTGTTAGCAATATCAAGTATAGATGTACCATCATCTTTAAAAGTTACATTTGCTCCATTTGCGTCAAGAATAATATCACCTTCAGCATCTACGGTTAAATCTCCTGCTGATGTAGCTATTGTACCTGCATCGGTTAGTGTAATATCACCTTCTAAAAATAAATCTTGGAATGCCGCTGATGCCGAACCAATGTCATGTGTATCGTCTGCTGCTGGTAAAAGATTGCCTGTTACAGTTAAATTACCAGCAAGTGTCATATTGCCACTAGAATCTAATGAAACTTTAGTAGCACCTCCAACTGCCCCACCGGTATCAATTTTTAAAATATCACTATCATTATCGTCTACACCAATTGTAAATTTATCTGTGCCGCCGATTTGAAACGAAAGGTGTGGGTCACCTGAAGATATATCAATGTTCACTTCACCACCATCATTTGTAAGTATAGTGCCATCAAATAGAAGATTGGCTTCTCCTGCAATCGCTTCTGAACCTGTAACAGTCACCACTGTATTATTAGTGCTACCTGTTAAAACAGGGAATCCACCTGTAATATCAGCACGGGTAATATATTTAATTTTATCGGGGTCTTCAGACGTGTCTAAAACTAATATTAAATCTGCATCATCTGTACTACTAAGCACTTCATGGTCAGTAAATATATCAGCATCAATCATTGTAGCTTTTATGTTAGTATCAAAAAGCTGAGGTCTTCCCAAACCCCCTAGTACAATATTATTTCTAGCACCTTGTCCTACTGGCATTGACTATCTCCCCCATGCGATTCCTCTAACTCTGACGTTTGTTGAACCAGCTCTAATTATGCTAAGTTTGTCAGCGACATAGATACCGGAATCTGAGTATCCTTCATTCTGAGGTATTAACATATTAGAGGTTGTCGCAGTCTCATCAAATGCTATATAAGCATCTGCTAACTCAATGACTAATGATACTTTATTAACTTCTTCAAAATTAGCTCCAATGTCTAAAGCAGTTTCTGCAGAAGCACCCGATGTCGTAAAAGTAAATGTTTTATGTTTTGGGTAATTCTGTAATAATTCTATTTCTTGTCGAAAGTTTGGCATCTTTATTTCTCCTCACGCAGTTTAAAAAATGGACTTGCCCCGAAACCTAATTTATTAGGATATGTGTAAGCATTACCTAATTTTAATTGTTGTTTAGCAATATTCCATTCCATAGACTCGTGTCTTTCTTTTTCTAATTGTTTTTTATATGCATGTGTAACATCAGATAAACTTTGTATATCCTGCTTTGCATCAATTAGTTCAGACTCTAATTTATGTTTAGAATCAACTACAGTGTCTAAATCTTTTTTAAGTTTAATGTTTAAGTTAGTTGATTTAATATTTTCTTTATCTGTGTCAGCTTTCCCATTGGTAATTTTTTCCAATTGATTCTTTAGAGTTTTCATATTATCTAAAGTTTTATTTAATTCTTCTCCTAATCGGATTGACTTAGCTTCAAATTCAGCTTTTAATTTTGAAAGATGTTCTCTTTCTTTTAACAAAACTGTGTTTCTATCTCTAATTTTATTATACTCGTCTTGCGTCTTTTCTGAAAAATCTTTTATTCTATTCAATTCAGCGGACATCCCATTATACTCTGCAGTCATACTTTCTAAATTTAAATTAACTTCTTTGTAATTCCGTTCTAAAATAGCAAGTTCACCAGTTTTATTGTTTAAATCTAATTGTAATTCTTTAATTTTTTCTTTATTAGAATTTTCTCTAACAGTTAGTTCATGACACTCCTCTAGAACATCAGTAACTCTGTTATCTTTTTGCACTAACTGTGCTTTTATATCTTCTAGTTGATTTGCTTTTGCTTTAAATTCTTCTTTTTCGTGTTGATTAATTTTTACTTGTTCTTTTAAAAAGTCGTTTTCTTTTTGCAAGTCAGAATTTTTAATTGATAACTCACTCATTCTAGATTCTAAAATTGTAACTTTTGATGCTTCTTTCGCCAACTCTTGTTCCTTTGGGCTGTCACCCATAACTACTTTATATGTAGATGGTTTTGTAATATTATCTTTTTTGATGAAATCATTTAATTTCATGCTCTTTTTCTCCTTTTGTGTCTAGCTAAAAATCTTTTTAAGCTAGTGCCTTTTCTATGTGTTGTCTTATGTCTTCGCTCACCCGCTTCTCTAAATTTTCTTTGAGCTTCAAATCTTTTCATACCGGTTTTACTTCCGATACTTCTCTGATGAGTTCCCGTGCCTGTACCTCTAATACGTTTTTTACCTTGTACTTCAGTCACGCTTTTACCTGCTTGTTCAGGTCTAGTCCATCTATGTTTCAATGCATCCCATACTAAACCTTGTCGAGGGGGCATTGGGAGATGGTCTTTATATAAATTAATATTGTCTTCAGTAAATTTATTTAAAGCTTTGTAAGCATTCCTAATTTCTCTAACTGGAGTTTTAGTAATGTTCCTTTTTGTAAGTCTTTTTTTTCTTCTTAACTTAGAATTAGATACGTTTATACCTTCTGTCTTTATACCTTCAGTATAACCTATATCATCCATGACTCTTTGCAGAGCCCTAACATCTACTAATTTACTATAATCTTTTTTCATCATACTTATATTATACTACATTTAATCCCAACCTGAAATGTCCATTACTTCTTTTATCGCTTTCTTTTGGGCACCTTCAAATTTACCTAATCTAGCTCTAGTGATTGGATTATTAAAATCTAATCTAGGTTTTCTTCCTAATTTAGTAGTTTGTTTTTTTGCACGTCTTATTAAAGCATTAGCATCTGCATTTCTAATTGCNTTAGAAACTTTATCTGTAACTCTTTTTAATGCTGCTGATTCTGAAATTAATGGTATTTTTGGAATTACTGGAGTCTTAGTAGGAGTGCTTCTTTCTTTTACCTCTACACTACCTCTTTTACCTATGAATCCCTTAGCCCTGCCTCTTTTAACTTTTGCTCCCGGTATCCGTGTACCAATAGCAGTTCTTAATGCTATACCAGATTCGTATACATTTTTTGCTCCTATTGCAGGCGGGTTTGCTTGTCTATCGTTTTTAATTTCGTCAATTACACTACCTACAGATGCACCTCTTTTTGCATGATTCACGTCTTTTATACCGAACCCCGTTTGATTTATTGTATTGTTCCCATACACATCTTGCATACCATGATTACTATGTAAAGACATGTTACCATCTTTATCTTTATGGGCTAATATATCTGTGCCTAATGTACTATCTATCCCTGTTTTAAAACCCATTAGTTCATCAAACTCATCACTAGTAAAGTGCATAAAGCTATCGTTTTGCATGGTATCAAAATGACCTGTACCTCCTGCAGACCCACTAATTAAAGTAGAAGGTCTAACCCATCTGTGAGTTTCTGGATTCCATTTTGCTTGTACATCGTTACCATCTTCATCTGTATATGTAGGAGGGGTAGCCCCTTTAGGCGGAAGTCCTTGCCTTATTCTTTCTTGCTCTTGTTCTGATTCACTTAAACCAGCTTGCTCATGCGTAGCAGTTAAACCCTCATCATCGTGGTCTATATTTTCTTGCATATTTTTAGCATCATCATCAGAAAATAATTCACTATCATGTAATCCATCAGTAAATCTAGATTCTGCTGCTTTAGCATGCTCGTCACCTTCTTTCATAGAATTTTTATAATTTTCTTCCCCAGCCACTTCTTCTAAATATTTTTTACCTTTATCTGTGTCAGGATTCATAAAATCCTCTCCATATTCATCATATTCACGAGTTATAGTATCTAAAACTTTTTGTGCTTGTGCAGGTGTCATGCCGTGGTCTTTTTGTAGTCCACTAGTAAAGGTATCCATCATAGCAGTAAATCTACCAAATGTTTTATTTTGTAATACTTTTTTTCTTTGATTTACCATCTTACCAGTGTCTTCAATAATACTGCCATCTTTTTGTCTATTGAATTGATTGTTTTCACCTTTCCAACCATCTTCAAATAATTTTATATGTTCACGCATACCTGTAAATACATCATGTTTAGAAAGATTTTCTTTTAATTTAAAGTTACCACTTTCATCTCTGTCAAAATAATTTTCTATCAATTCACTTTGACTATCATAAACTTTACGTTCTTGCTCTCTTAATTCAGTATTATCTGGTCCGCTTTCCTCTGTTGTTTCTGGCGGCTTTTCATCTTCTTGTTCTATTCTAATTTTGTCAGCTTGATTCATAGCAGTCTGCAAATCTCTAAGAGACATGTTGTTTAATTTTCTCTTTGTTACCTTAAAGTCTTGTTTTTTACCTTTTAATGGATTAGTGTGAAAAGCATCGTGATAAAACCTAAACAATCCATACTCTTCAGCATGGTCTAATATTTGTTGTCTGTGTTCTACATTATCTTTTTCACTATTAGTTAAAGCTGGAGGTTTTAATTTATTCACGTTAGATTTAGTAACCATTTCTGGATTATCCCGTTTTAAAAAATTGTCTCTATTATTTCTATCCCTATAGCTTTTTTCTGCTCTGATAGCATTATCATATTCTGTTTTAGCCTCTTGATATTTACCAAGGTTTGCAGCTTTTTCATGCGGCAGTTTTATTTTTTTATGGGCATCTGATATTTTCTGTAATTTGTTGTAAGCTTTTTTTACAGCGTCAATTCTTTCTATGTGTTTACCTCTTGGTTGGTTTGGTGGTGGGGGTGGAGGTGGCGTATTTTCTGTTATTATTTCTTCTTCTTTTTTGTTTTCTTCTTTTTTGTTTTCTTCTTTTCGTTCTTCTTTATTTACATCAGTATCTTGAATATTCAATTTACTAAAAGCATCTGAAAGACTAGGTATACCCACTTTTTCATCACCTTCAATGACCGTAGAAAGACTATCATATATATCATCGTAATCAACATTAGTAACTTTTTTCTTTTTTCCATCCTCTGTTATTTCTTCTGTATCTGTAGTCCATTCAAGTTCGTCATCACCGGTTAAATAATCTTCAAGGAAGTCAATATTCTCTTGGTCTACGGTTCCGGGATTATTGTCATGAGCAGTTTTTAAAGCATCTAAAAGATTCTTTTTAAATTTAGTGTATTGACCTTTTGTTTTAATCTGCTCTTGAAATTCTTCTTGTGTAGGAAATTTAAAATCTTCTTTTAATAAAAATATATCATTTGATTTTTTTATATCGTAATCACCCGTAGTAATTTTACTTTGTATCTGGTCTATCTGGTCTAGCAAAGATTTTTTAGATTTATCTACACTAACTTTTGGATAGTAGTTATCACTGGCATTGTGTTCTTGTGTATGTTCTTCTTCAGTGTGTTTCTCCATCTCTTGAGTTTTCTTTTTCATGCTGTCTATATATTTTCTATATATGCCAGCCTCAGAAGATTTACCAGCAGCCTTTGCCCTTTGTTCCATAGCAACTGCTGCTTGTATTTTGTGTGCGTGTGCTCTGCCAGAGTTTTTTATCTTTTTAACAGATGCTTTAGCAGTAGCATCATCTTTGAACCCTAGACCTTGTATTGTGCCTTTAGGGTCTTCGTCTGTATATAAGTCTGAGTGTTTATCAGATTTTGCTGGTTGTCCTTTTTTTCTAGGTATTCTTGGGTTAGATTCTTTATCTATCCTGACACCATCTAATATATCTTGTGTGCCTATTTGAGTCATGTCCTTGAACAACTCTTCTCTGTGTGCCATGTATTTGAATAGTTCATCCATAAACGCATCTGATTTTTTAATGTCGTTCATTCCCGGTATAGTTTTTAAAACTTGTCTAGCTAACTCAACTCCAGCGATATGGTCTGTTGGATAGTGTAATCCAACTATGATTCTATTAAGTCCTATTCTTTGACCAATGTTTCTAAACTCATCAGCGTGCTCTGGAAATTTATTAGCTAGATACTCACCCATCATATGTGCATTAGTAGAATGACCTGAAGGGTATGAAGGACTTTTACCTGCAATATTCTCTATTTCTGGTATATCATCATCAACTTGGTGGGGTCTAGGTCTGTTATAAAATATTTTAAACTTGTGTACTAAAGTAGATGTATCTCTGTTTATCTGTCGCATTAAGTCTTTATCAATTTGTAAATCGTTATCTCTAAGATATCTGTAAAACGGTTCTTCTAAATCTTCATCTTGCGTATTAACCTCATCTATAAAATCATCGTCTTTTAATTTTTCAGAGTAACTTTTTATTAATTTTAATTCTGCTTTATGTACTTCACTATTATGTTTTGGAGGCTCATCTATCTTTACTTCTTCTGGGTCAATCTTTATAACTTCGATTAGTCTGTTAGCTTTTTTAATATGACTTGCTTCAGGTTCACCCCAGATAGGAGGAATGTTATCGTCTGCAGCTTCTATAGGTTTCTGTACAAATTCAGTAAGCCTGAACATAGCCGAATCTCCTCCAGCTTTACTACCGCCGCCGGGGTCAGCAATTTCTGCATTTAATAAATTATTAGCTCTTCTATTATTTTTTCTTTGCCTAATTTTTTGTTTTATCATACCATCTACGACTTCTTCTTTTGATTGCCCTTTTGGTGGAACTATGTCAGGGTCTTTTAATAATTTTTTTCTATAAGTATCCACATCAGCTTTACCAACCCAAGGAAGATGCTCTCCATCATCATATTTACCACCATGATGTGACTCAGGTCTACTAAAAGTCAAAGTGTCATGTCCGGGTTGAACCATATTTCTAGCTTGATACCCATGGGCTGCTGCTGCTGCTTTGTGCCCTGATGCTATAACAGGGTCTGTTGCTTTTGTAGCTTGGTTTACATGATAATCTTGTTGACCTAAATGGTCAGCTTTAGTATAGTGATTTTGGTGTACTGCTTGAACCCCGCCTTTGTAATTAAAAGTAACTGAGTGAGGTTGAGTTTCAAATGATAGATAGTTATGATTAAAATTACCAGTTTGTTTAGGATATGTGCTTTTTTTATTTGGAGCACCATATCCCGGAGTCATATGGTTTGGGTCAGGCTCGTGATACTTACCTAAATCATCATACTCATCTTTAGATATAAATTTATTTAACGCCTCTAACGGAGTGACCATAATATTTCTCTATCCTATTGTAGTTTTTATTGATTATTAAATCGTCTTTTTAATTCGTAGTAATCATCTACGACTTCTAAACATGCTTGAACTTTATCTTCTTGTTTTTCTATTATAACACTAAGTCTGTCTATTTCAGACTCCATTGTTGCCATGTTAACTTGTAACATAGTAAACCAACTGATGGCTGAGACAAGAACAGCCCCAATAGTTACTAATATTGGAAAAGTAATTTGGTACTTGTTCTTGCCTACCTTTATATCCATTAGGGGCTAACGCCTCCCGGTGGAGTAGGTTCTGATAACAACACTTCGTAGTTGTTGTTAACTTCCCATATGCTAGCTAGTGTAGTAGATTGTATAGTGAATTCCTTTGTTGATAAATTACTATCATGCCCAATCTGTGAAAACTGAATAGTCAGCTCACCAATATCAGCTTGTCTAATTACACATGTACCACCCGTTGATACAATGTTGCTTAAGACTAACTTGTTAATTTTAGCGTTAGTATTTGTTAAACTGCCTGTGTCCAACCAGATTCGGTCATAAGTACCACCTTCGGTTTGCAGTAAGTCTGCCATAAAGTTACCACCACTCACTCTTAAGTTTCTTAATGTACTTGTAAGAGTTTGTGCAATACTTAATCCATCAGCAATATTTTCTTTGACTATTACCTTATGGGCATTTACGTCTGATAATGTTAATGTCTTACATGTATTTCTTTCAAACAATAGCTGTCCTATTTCTAGTCTTGCTGTTGTTCCTGCTTTACCTTCAATTAAAATGGCTTCAGCTTTACCTGATGGTAATGTTGAACCTGTATATGCAGTACCGATTGATACGTTAGAAATATTTATTTCTTCTACTGGTGTAGTTCCAAGCACAATCCTTAACGTGTTGTCGTCTGGATTATCTTTTCTCCACGCCATTTCTTTTTCTAATGTTTCACTTGGATATTCAGATGGAGCTGCGTATATACCCGGTGAACCGTTAGCAAAACTTCTTTCTACTACAATTTCATTTACTGCAACGGCTGTACCTGCTGTACCACCAACTGCTAATAAACCAACCGCCATTTGTGGGTTCAAACCAAAAGCTCTAAGCATGCTGTATGGAGATTTTAAGACTGTGAAGAATCTTCTCCATTTAGCTGACTCTGAATTTAAATGTTCAATTTTAGTAAACAACCAGTCCCTAAAGTTCTTTACGTCTTGGTATAGGGTAATCGGGGAACGCACTATAGCCATAGGAACTTTTTTTAGTCCTGCGATACTTCTAATTTGAGCTGCCAATCCTAGAACAATCGCTCCAGTTGACACTCCGACTGAGTACCAATAATATGTTTGTAAAAATTCTAGATATTCAATTACCATTGTGTAGGTAATGATGTAGTTAAAGTATGCAATCTCTATCGGTGCAATACTCCACCACAAATCTACTGGGTTTACAAGTGTAGTAGCTAAGGCACTAATACCACCTACGACTGCTGTAAACGTAAATATTCCAGCAAGTATATTTGCTGCTTTTTTTAATTTATTTTTTAAGTTAAGTTTTTTCATTGTTTCTCCTCTAACTATAGTATTCCCCTGCAACAAGCATAAACGTAACCAGAAGCCCTAGTAAAATACTTATTTTTATTAAGATTTCTGCTGTCATAGTTTCTAATGCTGTTGCTTTTTATGGGATTAGGGAGCCTTCTTTACTCCGTATGATAAAGTTGGCTCCCCCTCCGTATTTGGACTATCCCATAATTACTGTATACCTGTAATTATTATACTATTAAAATGATATATATAAAAATTTTAACTTTATAGTATTATTATATATATATAAAAGATATCTAATCCCCCCCTGCCACCCTAATTATAACATATATTTTTAAAAATAAAAAACTTTTTTAGCGGGTAATTTAATTTGTAGCGGGTTTTTCCCGCTAAGGAACTATTTTCCCGCTAAATTTTACTTTTAAATCATTTATTTTTATAGTATAATGTTTATATGTTTAAATGGAAACGTAGAGAAAATAAACAAAAAAATAAAAAAAAGTTTAAAGACTATACAAACAATAAAAAGTCTGTTATACTATTAGGAGAAATAATTTTTAGGAGAAAAGATAATGATAAATCTAGAAAGATTAAAAAACGCTTTTAAATCTACAGCTACGGCGTATGCACACTGTGACGTACCTTGTGGTATTTATCAACCTGANGATGCTGTGCAAGCNGCGGATACAGCNATNAAAATGGTAGANTTTATNTTAGAAGCNTACGANNAAGAAGACTCTATTGAAAAANCAAATGCTATCCCTAGATATGTTGCACAGAAAGAAGAACATGCAAAAATAGCTAANGAAACAATAGTTGGTATCTGGACAGATTACTTTAAGCCAGAACATATAGAAAAATATCCAGANCTTCATGANTTAGTTTGGAAAGTAGGGAAACTAGGCTCGCATGTAAAACAGAATGTAGATTTAGAAATGGCNAAAGCATTTAAGTCTGCAATACAAGATGTAGAAAGAATATTTTGGGAGACTAAAAAATAATGGGTAGAAAAAACTGGACTAAATGCTACGACTGTGGTAGAAAATTAAATGTAAAGCGAATGGAAAAGTCTGGACATAATCACGGATGTGAATATTGTTTCAGAAAAAACAGGAAAAAGGAAAGAAGAAATGTACACATACAAAGCTGATGTAATAAAAATAATTGACGGAGATACGATAGATGTTAATATCCACTTGGGATTCAACGTCATCTTATATAAGCAAAGGATTAGACTGATGGGAATCGACACCCCAGAGTCTAGAACTCGTAACTTAGAAGAAAAAGCACGGGGATTATTATCTAAACAATATGTTGTTGATAGATGTCCTGTAGGTTCTACGATTATGATTGAGTCTTTGGACAGAGGTAAGTTCGGTAGAATACTCGGCAACATTTGGGAAGCTGGTCAAGACGCTGACCCCGACACAAGTATCAATAAAAGAATGATTGCCGATGGCTTTGCTGTAGAGTATTATGGTGGTAGCAAAGATGACCTAGAAGCAGCCCACATGAAGAATAAACAAATTTTGATTGAAAAAGGTTTGATAGATTCTGAAAATTGATGTATAATAATAATAGAAGGGCAACGTAGTTGCCCACAAAAAATAGCCCTGTATCCTTCGGATGCAGAGAAAATAGGAGCAAAGATGCAGTTACTAAAAATGGTGTTGCCGCTAACGCCGCAACCTTACAAAAACATAATTACATTTTTCCTATCAATGCTAAAGAATGTAGACTCCAAAGAGGAGTTAGAACAAATCGGACAGTTGCTTTCTAAAGCTCTTGAAGATGGCAAGATATCCTCTAAAGAGTGGTTAGCAATTGGTGGTAAGAATGGATTAGGCATATTAGGAGGTAAATAATATGGCTTTCGTTAAAGATGGAGCCTTTGATGGCTTCAAAAGAGACGTTGAAAATAACTTCAACGCCCTCGAAGAAAGAGTAATTGAATTAGAAAAATTACTCAAAAAATCCACTGGAGGTGTTACTGTAGACGCAGTAGTGCCAGAACCAGAACCAGAACCAGAAGTGGTTGAAGAATCAAAACCAAAGGGAAAGAAAAAATCCAAGTAATTTGAGAAGTAAGGCGGGGTATAAGGCTAATGACACATACGATAGACAATATAGAATATATTCCTAAAGTTGGTGCGTTGGATGCTAATGGCACTATTCATTTTGAATTAGATGTCACATCAGATGCCATAGCTTTATATCCCACCGCTTACAATGCCTCTAANGGACTCATAGAACGCGTTTCAGGCTCTGACCCTATCTTCGTATACAATTACGACATAAGTCTGTTTACAGACAAGATGAGAGACATATCATTAGCAATACCTCAAGATGAATAGACATAACTCAAGAGAACTCCTAATATTAGGCTTTTTACTACTACTAAGCTTTGCAGGACTTTGCACCCCATAACCATGCCAAGATACGAATACAAATGTAATAATAAAAAGTGTGAGACTGATACCTTTGAAGAGATACAAAGTTTCACAGATAAACCAAAAGCTAAATGTCCTGATTGTAATAAAATTACAAAGGACAAGAAATCTGTATACGGTTTTAACTTCACGATATGACCCGAATAGGGATACTTGTACTCCTTGCAACAATCTTGATGGGCTTTATACATCTAAGTTGGAACTACTCTGGCATAGACTCTTTACAAGAACGTATGAACAAATTACAGAGTGAACTAAACAAACTTAGACGCGACCTTCAATCTGAAGGTATACTACCCTACGATGAAGAAGAGGACTACTGGAAGTCCTATGATGAATCTACCAACCCTTGCGTAGAAAGCATCCACCAATGTCTTTGACATAACCCCATTTTTATAAAATTTTTTTTCAAAATTTTTTCTACCCCTACCCTTATAACTAGCCCGTTTTCTAAAAATTTGCCTAGCTTAGTAAGTATGCAGGTATAGGGTATATGCTTGTATTTACTACAACGGGGGGTATGCTGTACAGGTTGCAATAGTTTCATATTCATATATATTAATACTTAACAAATAAATAAATATGAACTTTAAGGAGGTTCAAAAATGTTAAATCAAATTAAACCAATAGAGCGACCAAACTTGGTACAAACTCTAATCGCACAAATTCAATATGTGCCAGATTGGAAAAAAGAAGATTTTTTGAATGAATATTCTGAATTAGAAGATAGTGCAAAATATATTGTTCTTGTGTATCAACAATGCAGAAACATTGCAGAAAGTCTGAATGTACTAGAAAGTATTTGGAATGCACAAGAGGGAATGCAATTTAGTAAAAGAATAGACTTTATTAATAAAGTACAATTTAAAGCAGTGGAAATGGTAGATGAGGCAATAACAAACTTGAGTAATGAAAGGGGGTAATAAATGAACTTAGAGGAATTCGAGAGAAGATATCAAGAACGGCTTAAAGAGTTGAAAGAAACTCAAAAACCTGCAATCTTGAAAGGGAATGAAGACGGGAAGATTGAAATTGAATTTCAAGCACAGGGAGTGTACGAGTATAAAGACGGCTCAACACCTGATGCAAAGGTTAGATTTACCAAAACAAAATGGTAAATAAATAATAAATCCATACCCCCCGATTTTTTCGGGGGGGATTGCAAAGTTAAAATAATTTTGCTAAAATGATAAAAGAAAATAAATATAGATAGAGAGGTTTAAAAATGGCTATCACTAAAATAAATAAATTAATAATAATGCAAGGGCATTCAACTTCGGGCAAAAGTAGTTTTGCAAAGCAATTCGCAAAAGATACAGATGTAATTATTAGCACAGACGATTACTTCAGAGTTAATGGAGTATACAAGTTTAATGAGCATCTTTTGGAGGAATACCACCAAAAAACATTTGAAGATTGTNAAAAGGTTATGCAAGAAAATTCNGGGAGTTGGNAAAAAGAAAACAATGAATTTTCAATTTGGTTGGATAATACCAATACTGAACCTGAACATGTAAGACCATATTTGGAATTAGCAAAGAAATACGGCTTTCAAGTTGTTTATGTTAGAATGACAAGTTCAACCTTTGATGAGCGATTCGCAAAAGAATCTTCATACTGGACTTTTAACGCTACTAAGGAAGTAATGGAACAGCAAAAAAAGAATTTAGAGGTTTATAAATATGATTAAATATATAATGACGATAGAACATCGTCTTTAAACCTCCAAAGTTCAGCCCCTCTTGGTTTTATTTCCGCCAAGAGGGGTTTTAAATGTAGATATGATATCTATATGCTCCTTTCCTTCCTGTTTCCTACACTAAATTTATTTAAAATTTGAACTTGACAATAATCTAAATCTAATATAAAATTTAGTTAGAAGGAGGTTAAGAAATGGATAGAGAACAGTTTGAAGAACTAATCTTGCCAAAGCAAGGAGACGAGAAAATCTTAATGGATTTTCAAGTCAAACTCCGAAAGCAAGCCGCAAGGCTTCTTTCGCAGGCTTCTAAGAAATCTTAGGAGCCACCCCCTTCGGGGGGTACCCCTATAAAGGGGTAAGATAGAGATATCCACCCTTTCCTTCCTTATTTCCTTTACTAATACTATATAAAATTTGGTATTGACAGGGGTCTAAATCTAATATAAAATTTACTTATAAATAAAAATAAATTGATATGGGGGTATCAAATGAAAAACAATAAAAAATATAATGGTTGGTCAAATCGTGAAACTTGGTGTTTTTACTTATGGTTAACTAATGATGAAGCACTTTATAGTTTAACTAAGAAATTATTAAAAGACCTTAAGCAAGAACGTGAAATACAGCAAGTTGATATTGATTTTGGAATGGTAGCATATGCAATAATTGAAACTATGCACAAATACATTTCTGCAATGAATACATCAAATGATGAGCAATACAGACCTTATGTTGAAGGCTGGTTGAATTTAAAAAGGGATACAGGGGATATTTCAAAAGTAGATAAACCAGAATTAAGTGAAGCATTAATGGAATTAATAGAGTAACCTCCATAGTAAATACCCCTCAGTATTCGACTCGCTGGGGGGTGTTTTTATCTTACCTTTATTATCTCCCCTCATACCCCCTTCCCTTCCTTCGTTCCTATCCTTTATATACTTAAAATTTGGACTTGACACTACTTCTAATCTAATATAAAATTTGAGTATCAACTAAATTAAAAGAGGTTAAAAAATGAAAAAATATCCAAGATATACAGACAGAGCAACAACTTATAACTTTAGAAAAATGGACTGGGAAATAGTTAATTGCCCAGAATGTAATTCATCAGAATACTACATGGAAATAGATGGACCATTACATTCAGATGAAGATGATAGAGCATTTTATCAGTGTGAAGATTGTGGCTATGATGAGCCCCCTGATTAAAAAGGGGCTATGACCGATATGATAGAGGTATGCCCCCTTCCTTTCCCTTTCCTACCTTAAATATTATATAAAATTTGAGTTGATTTTTAATATAAAATAATGTTAAAATTTCATTATAGAAACAATTAAGAACAGGGGGTTCTGATGAAAAATTATAAAACAACTTACTACACAGGTTGGCAATCCATAAGCGATGAATTAGGAGAAATACTTAATGAATTACTTCAAAGACAGATTGACGATTTTCAAAGTCGTCTAACTAAATGGTATGAAGAGAATGATGTTGAAGTCTATATCTGGTACACATCAACTATGACAACTTTAGGAGATGGTTTTCATAACATATTAGATTATTCAAATCATGATGCTGATTATCATAAAGTGCCATGGTCTGAAGTATTTAATATTGATGAAGCATTAGATATTATATTTGATGTTTTTAATGATTGGGGATTGAAATATGAACCAGACCATTATCAATATCATTTAGACCATAAAGAGCCACTACCTTCAGTTTTACAATCTGATGCTTATAGTGAAATGAATGCTAAATTAAGAGATTGGCTCGATTTAAGAGGAATACCCGATTCATACGATGTATGGGAAAACTAGATTGGGGGGCGAAAGCCCCTCTTTCTAGGTATAATAAAAGGTGATATGATACCTTTATGACCCTCTTCCTTCCTTCTTCCTAGTCTAAATCCTATCTAAAATTTGACTTGACCAGAATCTAAAATTTGATAATATGAATGTAGGTCGAAATTGTAACTAAAAAAATATGGAGGTTTTTTTATGTCATTTTTAGCGTGGGATAAAAAAGTGTCGCAGTACCCAGTTCATTTTGGTGTACTCCCTATCGTGCAGGAATGCACTGAAGGTTCACACAAGATTCTTCTTGATGAGCCATCGGGCAAGACATCCAAAGGTGTTTGCTTGACTTGTGGCAAAACGGGTACTTACCCGAATGCTTCAAGCCCATCATACCCTTGGATTGCTTGGGAGCACTAGCCTTGAATAGCCCCTGCGAAAGCAGGGGTGCTAGGTATAATCTAGATATGATAAGTATATGCTCCTTCCTTTCCCTTTCCTAGCCTAAATAATATATAAAATTTGGTTGACAACTTATCTAAAATTTGAGATACTATATACATAAAGTTAATTAAGTAAATTAGTAGAGGAGAGAAATGCAATACTTAAATAGCGAAAATAAAACATTAATAATACCTAGAGTGCCAGTTAGTAATGTAGATGTTAAAGTTGATTTTCATGGCAACTTAGTCGCTACAATAATAATGGAAGTTGAGGATTTTGAGAAACTAGAAACTCAATATAGGGGATTAATTCAAGATACTCTTGAGAAAATGCACCACAACTATCAAGAATGTTATTTAAATAATTCAAATTGTTCTTTTGAACCTTGTATAGAATTTAAATCAGAATTAAACTCTAAATACATAGAAATGAATAGATAACTCTACTAAGCCCCCCTTCGGGGGGGCTAGAGATTTATCATGGCGAGGTGCCGCCGGGAGGCGGGGTATGATAACACACCTCCTTCCTTATGTCAAGTCCTATTTTTCAAATTCTAAAAATTGTATAAAATTGATATTGACACCATATATAAAATTTGAGATAATCATTATGTAGGGTTTTCCTACGCAAAAAAATAAAAGTTAAAAATTGAGAGGTAAAAAATGGCTAACTTAGAAAATGCAATTATAGACCAAAATGAAACAATCGGTTTACCTGTTTCAGAAAATGGTGGTTTTCTTGGAACTAAATTTAATCAAAAAGTTTCAACTGAACAAGCATTAAAATTATCGGGTTTAGATTATATCGTAAAATCTGAACCTCATGCAACAATAGAAAATTACAGGGATTTTTATTTTGAACATGAAAATGGCAAAAAAGATTATTTTCATTCAACTAATAAATCTTATAAAGTTATACAGAATTTAGATGTTGCAAACTTTATGGAAAGTATGGCTAAAGATTTTCCAAGTTGGTACTGGTATTCAATGGGTTCTGTTCATGGTAATACAAGTATCTTTTTTCAGATAAGAGTTGAAGAATTAGATTTAGTTCTAGACCCTCATGGAGCGAATGATGTTACAGAATTTTATCTAATGGGTCGGAGTTCACACAATGGAAGATATTCTTTATTGTTGGGTATGTTGATGAATAGATTATTCTGTTCTAATCAATTGCCAAGTTTATCTAGTAACGAGAACCTAATTACTAAAAAACATACTGATAGAGTTTTTGACAATGTTCATAAATCTATTAATGTTTTTAACATGGCTCAAAACAATTTGAAAACAATTTCAGGTGTTGCTAATAAACTTTATTCAACTAAGGCTAATTTTGGTGATGTTCAAAAAATCTTTGATACACTTACACCAATGCCCGAATTGAAATTTGAGAAGGGAATTGAAACACCACGTTCTAAGGGAGCAATAACACAATGGGAAAATAAACGTGATTTATTGCATGATGTTTGGAACGGCAAAACCAATAGAGGTAAAACAATGGATAACCTAGAAGATAATGGTTGGAANGTTTTACAGACTCTAGTTGAACTTGGCGATAAATTCGGTGGCAAGGGAGATGTTAAAGCAAGAATGACGAGTGAGTTGTTTAACAACGATAGACAACAAAAACGTCAAGATTGGCTCAATGGTACATTAAACCATTTTGAGTTAGATGTTAAAGATTACGTTGTAGTCTAAAAAACCTCTAAGAAGTCAAGCCCTGATTATACAAGATTGGGGCTTGACAACTTAATCAGGTTATGAGATAATAATATTGTTGGTCGGTGGTACTGGTATAGACAGAAGTGAGTAGTTACAATTGCGATTGTGCGAATAGCGAAACAGCAAGCCACTCCACCCACCAATATTACATAGGATTGGGCTTGACATTTATCATGTCGCCCCGCGACCCCCGATATGATAGCATTCCCTACCCACTTCCTTGTTCCTATACTATCTTTAGGGGTTCTAAAATTTCACCTTAATTGTATATAAAATTTCAGTCTATCTAATAGACCTCATGGTCAGGCAAAGCCATTCGTAACTTGTCTACCACAGGCTCATCTGTTATATCTATCTCTGCACCGTCAAACCAATCAAGAAACGCGTAAGTAACCTTATCGTTATCGTAAAAGCGTATCTCGTCAGAAGGTCCACCCCATGACATCTGATATCTCCAGTAACCTATGGAGGCATTGTTCTTTCGTGTACTATTATACATCTTTGATTCTACATAATCATAAGACAAGAACTTTCCGTGTTTAGTATCAGATAATTCTTCGTCTGTGCTTCTGTTCAAATCTTGTCTAGTATTTGCCCACTCACCTTCTATTCTATCTTTGCATGTTTGTGTTGTCATTTTTTCGCCTCTCTTTATTTTTTCTATAATATTAGTTTACCCTAAATTCTATATAATGTCAAGGGTTAATTAAACACCACTAGGGGAAAATATTAAAACCTAGTGGCATTTGGATGACTAAGAGAAACCTTAATCGTATATATAGTTTATGTGTTGGTATCGGAGTGGACAGGGCATTCGCCCACTCAAGTAACATAGAGGAACAGGTTCTTACGCACCTACTTTTTTTACCTCGTTACATCTAGCCTAGTACGACCTCATCATTTGACATCGGTTCGTGTAAGCCAAGCATTCGGTCTGTTATCACCGAGTTCTGCCACGCAACTTGAATCCATTAGCCTCATTTCATCAAGCCACCAACACATAATTAAATTATTTATTTTTTAATACTCTTATATATTAGCATATTGCCAATATCGTGTCAAGTCTTTTTTTGACTTGCTCTAAATCTTATACAACTACCTGACCAACTTATTCACAGGTAGTCGCATTAGCCGAAGCCTGAATGGAATGACTTTTACATCATTACATATATCGCAACATTTCCCCTTTGCGACAGGTTCGGCATTATTTCCAAATCCTGTACAAGTTGTAGAGCAAAGAACGCATTTCCATTTTTTCATTTTATACCTTACTTTTCTCCACGATTTGGTAACCTATTTCATCTTCTGAAATCTCCCAAATCTTACCTAAGCCTTTAACATACACAAGACTATCTAATGGTACATTTCTGTAACCTTTAGCATTCATATCGTATAGAGTAATAAGGTCGTATTCGCTAGGTCTGAATTTCAAACCTTCACCTGTGATACCTTTTACCACGCCACGCCTAAATGCCCCTGTTCGTAGTTTACCTGTACTTCTTTTAATAAAGCCAAGACCAACCACTTTACCATTTTCAGTTGCTTTTAATATTAATTCTTTTCTTGTCATTTTCATATTTTTTTTCTCCCCGAAAGTTATACATCTATTATCTGATTTATCGGGTAATCTGTCAAGTCTTTTTTTGCTTTTTCTAAATACTATATAACATTGTGGCATTTTGACAGGTGGTAGGGGGTATGAGGGGAAGTGATAGCTCTCGCTATCCTTCCGTTCTTCCTTTCCCTTCCTTTTCCCTGTTCTTATCTAAAATTTGGGGGTGAAGCAGAGAGATGGAGAAATTACCATAACTGATTAGTTAGTAATTCACTTACTCCAACCCCAAATCATATATACTATTCTAAACCACTGACATCAACATTGATTTGTTTTTGTCCTTTTGCCATCTCTATTGTAACAACAACTTTGACATCCGTGAAACCTTGTATAGGATTTCCAACCTTATAGTTGATTGTAGACTCTTTGTCCTCGTCATGTGCTTTGGCTATCTGTTGGTTGACATACCTCATCATTTGGGCAGTACCCGACAGATTGCTATTTGCATTAATATCCATCTCTTTCTCCTCTCTCGTTTCTATATAAGTTGTAAGAGTGATGAGTCCTGTTCTGCTTATCGCCATCTGCTTGAGGGAACGCTAGTTCCTCTAGGCTTGGTGCGACATCTGGTCTTAACCCTATCTAGAATTGGTGTCCAGTGTTGCCACCTGAAGCCGTCACTATCAAACTAAGCCCTACATATCGAAGCGTGGTCGCAATTGATTTCTTACCCTGAAAAAAATCGAGGGTGTCAGCAGTTGCAACTACCTAGTCAATCGGCAATCACAGGAGAGATAAAGTCGCTAAACCCATCTCCTCATCAACCTTACATATATATAATAGCACTACTCATACTATGTGTCAACCCCCTATGCAAATCATATAGAGGGTTAACATAAACGAGTTNAGCATGAAAGGTAATGCTTAACTTATTATATCGACTTTCGCCGTTCCCTACCTCGTTCCTTTCCTTTCCTTTCTTATATAGAATTATAAAATTTCAAGCCCAATCTAATCTAAAATTTGAAATAGATTATAAAACTTGAACCTAGCNAATTCTATACAGAGTTGAGAGGCAAGAGGATTAAGAGAATTACTTAAAATCTTTTTTATTCAGTTGTTAAGTTATAGAGTTTGAAATCTGTACAATATTCAAACACTTTTGTTTTTATGGAAAGAGGCTTTATTTATAGTCTATCTATAAATTATCCTCAATCCTATATATTATATTGCTAGTTCATTGTCTAGTCTTTCTTGTGCTTTGTTTTCTACCCACTTGATTGTTTCTTGTAGGTTAGATATAAGGTCTGATACATTAAAGAAAACCATTTCTATTGCTTTTCCGTTCTCCCACTTATCATCATCTTTCTCTCCATACTTACCTTTTGTGTATGGGTGTATCATTGTATGTACACTATCGTTAGTTATTGTGGTATCAACTTTATGTTCTTCCCCGTGCTTATCCAAGAATGTGATAGTTGTTTTCAATTCAACATCTTTTACATAAGGTTCTTTACCCAATACCTTTCTATTTAGTTCATTATCACTAAACATTTAATTTACCTTTCTCTGTGTTTTCAAATAAGTATCTATCTACATCTTGATAAACACATTCGTAATCGTTTAATTCCATTATATCAAAGTATACTTCACTTGGCAAGTCATCTATTGAATTAATGTTCTTAAACTTATCTAGGATTTCTTTCTGTTTTTTATTTAATTGTCTAGCCATTATTTCTCCTCGCACCAACATTCACCATATCTTTCACTCGTCATTAACATTTCAAGCAATTCTTTTTTTGACCATTCGGCATACCATTTTTTTAATTCAACAATCCAATTTTTACCTATGTCTATCATTCCATTGGCAACAGGTTGATAGTAATCTTCTTCAAGCAATTTAGCCACAATGTCAGACCTTTTAGCGTCTATATGAAATGGGCATTTATTTATGGTAGTCATAATTTTCTACCCACTTTCATTTCTTCTTTAGTTGTTAATTCTTCCCCTGTCTTTACATCTTGTCTAAACTTAGGAAGAACCTCATCAATTTCTTTTTTGTATTCGTAATTAACATCATCAACGCTAATCTTTTCTCTCCCCTCTCCTATATAAGTATTGTAATACCTATCAGCGATTTCAAAAGCATTTTGATAATCAGTTAATCTTTGAGAGTTGAAATAGTTTTCTTCTACAAAGAACGCTAACTCTTTTTCTAATTTAGCAACCTTTTCTTTCAACTCTTTATTTTCTGAATATAAAGTCATAATCCTAACTCCCCTTTCCATGAATAACTTTCATCTTCATCATNGAATTTGTATTCCCCATTAATTTCAACATCAGGGAATAATTTAACTATCTCGGATAATAATACATCTGCTGGNGATAGTTGGCTATCAAAATCTAACTCTAACTCTAATCCCCCACTAATCGTATCTAGGTTTGTAATGTTAACATCAACATCACTATCTATTCTAACCATTTCTCTAGTATCTTCATCTGATGAATATGTTTTGCACATTGACATCTTAATTAGATACCCCATGAGATTTTCAATATTTTGCTTATTACCCGTAAATATTATTTTATTATTTACTGAACTCACATTTACCTTTCTTTAGTTTATATAGTAATGGTAGCATTAACTTTTATTTTTGTCAATACTACCATTAATTTTATTTTAATTTATGTATGCTTTTACTTTATTTACTNTTTCTTTCAAAGCAATCACTTCATCTTCATTTTTTCCAATTTCTCCCAAACCAAAATGACCTCTTATGTCATTAAGAATATCTCTAACAAATAACCACAAAGCCACTCTTTCTCCATACCTATCGTATGCTTGAACTAATTTGACTGATGTAATCATATCAATCGATTGATTAAGTTCTTCTTCAACCTTGTATATTGTTGAGATAGATTCATGAATTGGCTNAANAATTTCTTTTGTAGTTTTCACAAATTTACCTTTCACTCGTTTATCGTATTCAAATCGAATACACTATCTACTTTAAATCATCTACAAGATTATGTCAAGCATTAAATTTATTTTTTAGTTTTGCCCAAATCTTATCTAATGTTCTGAACATAATAATTTCTAAGCCACCACTCATTGTTCCCACACTCATTCCTTTATAGTTCCTATCTATTATTTCAAATCTAAAATTTGGCTTGTCTTTCCTAAAATTTNGTTTCATTTTTTATTTTTTCCTTTTCATCTACTACTTTTTTTACTGCCCAATGTTCGTCAGTTTCATCTTTATACTTTATTACATCTTTCCAAGTCATTGTACCATTATTTATTTTTTCTATGCAACTTTTATGTGCTTCTCCGTCTTGTCTATTAGTAAAGGCTTCCTCTGAATAATCTTTATAGTTCATTATTTTAACAGATGGGCAACAAGTATTAACCTCAAAATATTCCATATCAGAGTTATTATATTCATCACTATTCCATTCATAAACCCACCCACATATATTACACATAGCATATGTGTCAAACTCATCTAGTATTGAGTAAAACTCATGATTAGATAATGTGTTTCTGATAGATTTAGTATTTATATCTTTGAGCAGTCTTTTTTCATCTGTTGGTATCTTTAGTCTACTCTCTGTTGTGTAAGGCTTATGGCTATCTGTCAAGCGTTTCTGTACATATATAGTTTTATACTCTAATTCGTATCCATAAAAATAATCTAAATTATCATGTTGTTTTTCTTTTTCTTCCATATTTAATTGATGTAATTTAGTTTCTTCTTTATTCATCTTTTCTTTCTCCACCCTTTCACTTTGTAGTAGTGGTGTTGTTTGCATAAATCCTCTCGGTATATTTTGTCAGTACATTCCACCCGTTTGTATGTACAATGTTTAGGAAGCAGTATCTTTAACATTTAGATTTTTCTTCTACACTTTCTGTTACTCTCTCCCACCTTTCCTGTCTAGCCAATTCTTCCAAGACAGGTAAACAAGATATGTAATGACTTTCGCTTTCAAATGTAGCAACCTGTTCGGATACACTATCTGTTTCAAAGTATACTTTAATCATCTTTGCCCTCTACTTTATTAATCATGTATTGAAAGTCTAATGTATCTTCAGGAGTTATAGGTTCTATTCCAATCATTTCGTATATAGTGTTAAGTGTCATCTGACCATCTGTACTCATTCTTTGCCACTCCCACCCTAAGTCATTTAACAATCCGTATAATTTTTCTGCTTCTTCTTTATTCATATTCTATCTCCGTAATCCTTTTCATCTTTTATTTGATATTCATTCCACTCTTTAACTATCTCATGGTAATCCATTTGTGTCAACCCCTTAACCCCATTCCTATATAATATTTCTAGTTCCTCAATAAGTTGATAGTTAGTTGCGTATGCCCATGCACCTTTGTAGTTATCAATTATATCTTCTATCTTCTTTTCACTATCCTCACTCATGATGATATTAAATAGTCTACTATCGAACTCGTTTATCCGTTCCTCAACTTGATGACCATTCAAATCATTCATGTCTGCGTAACTACCTGTCATATGTTCTTGGGTATCATTATTACCGAATAGACTTTCACAATCTAATTCGCCACACACCATTCTACCATCTCCAATATATACTTGGTCAAAACCACATTCATCACAACACCATTCCCCAATCTTTTCGTACTTGTCTGCCAATCTTATATTAGGTTTGTATTCGCTAAAATCCATTATACAATCTCCAACTCGTAAGGTCTGTAACTAAGATGACCATCAGGACATTCAAACTCTCCATCAATCTCACAGATTATAATCTCTGTGTCATCATGTACTGCTACAACCTCTCCGATTATATCTTGTTCTTTTACTTTCACTTTGTCGCCAATCTCCCAAATCATAATCTTTCTTTCATATCTTCATAATGCCACACACACCACGCTTTGTCAAATGCGTAAATAAGTTTGTCATCTAAATCACATACATTACATTTCATTTGCTACATACCTCACTAAATCTCTACAATCTTCACACCATGTATCTGTATCAGATGTAATGAAATCCGAAGCCTGAATTTGAAAGTGTTTGTTTATCCATACTTTGAATGATAGTTCTTCACTACCACACTTTGCACAGACTAATGTTAATTGTTTCTTAGGAAATAATTGTTCAGTTTTCATTTGTAACCACCTCATAATCCTGTCTAAGATTGTCAGGTACTATAATTATCTCATGGTGTAAATCTCTAACCTCGTGGTAATTACTATTAAGTAATACTCCACCCTCGTCTATATACTTATGGCTTTCTAACATATCATCTATGTAACCCTTGTTTTGTAATTCTTTATATGCAGTTTCAATGTCGGAAGCCAACTCCCACTTACCCTCTAAATTAGTTAGAACCTTATCGTAATCTTTGCCAAGTTCTTTTTCTTCTTCTTTGCTACCCTGAACGTAGTGATAAGTTTCATCTGCTTCAGTAATCATTTCTTCTAATGTATCAAAGAAAGCGTGTATGTCTAAGTTTCTTTTAGACAAGTAATCTATCTTATGATTTAAATCCTGTATAGTTTCTTGGAGTTTTTCTATTTCAACTAAGTGTCTGTTTATCTCCCACCTAGCACTATCTTCATAACCCCATCTATCTTCCTCACTACTATCTGACCAATGTCCCCATTGTACCATTTTAATTACTCTCCTCTTTTACATTAGTTAATATACCATTATATGTTAATTGTTTTAGTAATAAAGAATGTGCTTCGGCTAACATCTTATCTCCCTTACTCATTTTCCCCACTCCTGTCTTAGATTTAAAATGTTGTTCTATGGCTTTCCTCATAAAAAGTAAATCTTTCTTTAATGCTATACAATTTTGTAACTCTTTACTATCCATTAATCTTCTCTCACTTTATATTTGAAATTGCCATCTTTGTCAAATGCACTATTTTCAAATGTAGGTTTAGTTTCTTCAAACATACTTTGTCTTACTTTTTTTAGAAAGTTAGTAGAAAGAACATTCAAAGTTTCCATGAACATCTTATCTATCTCATGCTCTAAATCTTGTAGAAGATTAGCCTTAACTAAATCAGGTAACTTTTCGAAACTATCTGAAAAAGTAATTCTTCTTCTAAATCCTAGATTGTCTTGGTCTATCTCAAATTGTACTCTGATATTAAATTCATCTTTATAATTCATCTTTACTCCTCATTTATCTTTATAATATAACACCCATGATGTTATTTGTCAAATGGTATACACTCCACACCAAAAAAGATATAAGTAATACTATTACTAATAGAAAAAAGTCAGGATTAAATCTCATTCAAAAACTCCTGCGAACTCCCAACCCTCACCTATATATCCACCATAGAAAGTTACGTCAGGGAACATATCCTGTAACTTATCTACGATTGGTTCAGGTGGCGACCAAGCAGTTTGAAAGACTAATGTACAACCCTCATCATGCAAATCGTCTACATGAACCTCTGTGTTAATATCCCACTTAGTTCCCCAATTATTTACTCGCCAATCATACCAATTATCGTAGCCGTATTCTGATTTACGCATATCAGACATCTCTTGCGTTATGCCCTCTTTCCATAGTAAATCTCGTTCTTCCTCTGTGATTGTCCCATCTTCTACTAATTTAAATACATCATTCGTATCTTTAATATTGTGTTTCTTTTCAAGTTCCGTGTATCTATCGTAATCTTCTTGGGACACAATGTTTGATGGACTGCGTGAGCCATCTAATTCTTGTGGCATAGTTATTATATTATTAAAGCAAAAGTTATCTAAAAACTTATCTTGCCCACCGAAAAAGTCATAGAACTCTTTCATCTTATCTGTCTCTCCCCATATATTTCTAATGTATTTTCACACCAATTTGGCATATCTTAATCCTCTCTAACTTTGAGTAGTGAATTGTTTTTAATTAAACAGTCAGCGTTAACATCTAAAAAGAGGTTATTCGTTTGTTTCAACCCACTACTCATTTAAATTGTTTCAACCATATAATCTGTTTCTGACTTTAGGTTATCACTAATATAATAATCTGCAAACCTATCTTTTGTCAAGAGCAATTTTATAAACGCTTTTAACATCTCGTTAGACAGGTATTGAAAGTTATAATCACAATCCATCATTTCGTCAAGTACAGGATTGTCAGGTCTTAGTGATGTCCTCAAATAATCTACGATAGGTTTTTTCCAACCACCTAAATCTAAACTCCAATGTTTATCTTCGTTCTGACATTTAGCAATCTTAGTTCCATGCAGTTCTTTACCTACTGCGTATCTTCCGTCAAGTTTATAACCATGCCCACAATTACCTAAGATTGAATGAAGCATAGCAAAGCTAGGACTATCATTAATCATCTGTAAATGCTCTATAAGAACGTGGGGAAGATTGTATGCTTTAATTAAATCCATTACGAACCTCTGCGTATCTGTGTAAGACCTACTTGATAAAGTATCTAAGTCAACAGAAGCATTTTGGAAATACTCTTTGTATTCCTTATCTCCATTACTCTTATCCACTTCAGGTACTATTTCATTTCGCAAGTTTGCATAGTTAATACCCTCGTCTACATAATCTTCATCTACCCAAGTATCTCTATCTTCATCTTCTTGTTGAGTATGCAATTCACATTGACACCATCTTTCATCAACATCATATTCATATTCTTCTTCGCCCTCTATAACCATGTCGCCATTTTCATCTGTCCCGTATTTAGTTTGCATGGCTTTACCCTTAAATACATAACCTGTTTTCTTTAAATCATGTATGTAGTGTGGTAGTTCAATCTCTTTATTAACTGCTAACCAACCAACCACACAGAACTCCCCATCTTTTTTCCAAGAGTTCATAGAGTTACTATCATCATAATCTGCTACCCAATCTGAATACTTGCCCTGTAAGAAATCAGGTCTGAAGTCATTCTCATATTCGTCTATAATCNTATACAAGTTTCTCAAACTATCTCGTAACTGTGTTCTGTTCATACTCATTTTGACTGTCCTCTCAATCTTATATTATTTTAGTCGGTGGCGTTATCATAATCGCCAAGTTCTATTCTTCTAACTATAACGCTTTCATGTAAATAAATCAAGTCCACTATTGGTATCCGAATATTTATTCTAAACCAACTACCATTCATATAACTTTCTTGTCGCATTACAGTCCAACTAGCATTGACTACATTCATATCTTGGTAAGATGTTTCCTCTCTAATCTGTTCCAAACTAACAGGCATTTGCCAACCCTCGCTTTTAGATGTGGTTATAAGTATTTCAGTTTCATATTCATCTTCTACCTTATAATCTTCTAGCCAAACGCTTTCCCATTTGGTTGCACCATATCCACCCTGTTCTGCATAACCTTTTAATTTACTTATACTCTTATCAAGTTTCTTTTTACCCTTAGCAGTCAACTTAAAGTAATGTTCTTTAATGTCATCTCTACCACTCTCAATCTTATCTAGCTTGTAGTAGCCAAGTTTATCATCATTTAAATCTAATTTAATATTGCTTCTAAATGCAGTTACACCATTTCCACTCATAGTTACTCCTTATCTCTTATTATGTAGTGTAGTTTATTAGTTGGTATTATGTCAACTACTGTTTCTTCAGTAGTTTCTTTTTTATATTTACCGATAGCGATAACCTTAAATTGTAAGTGGGGAAAATCTTTTGCCACTATACCTTTGTTTACATTATCCATAAAGGTATCTAAGGTTGAGATGTATCCGAACTGCTCTGCTAAATCCACCCATTCCTCATCAGACATATTAACTACATCTTTATCCAAACCTACTGTATTAGATATACCATAAACTCTTAATTCGTAATCTTCTATTTCTCTATTCATTGTGCAACTCCCATGCTTGATATATAAAGTCCCATGTTAAATCATACATGAAACAATATAACTCAATTAGTTTACCCTGAAATTCGTGGTCGTATTCATAAGGTTTTATCTTTAGTAGTCTATGGTAGTGGTCATTTTTCATACCCATCAAATCTTCTTCTCTTTCAAGATTGTCTAAGAATGTGAACCACATATCATCAGTAGAAGAACCACTACACCATGTTGTTTCGTAATCATCTTCATCTAATAACGTAGCGATAAGTATAGGGTATACTCTATCATCTTGATAGTCATTTAGTTTTTGGTCAACCCTAACTAATATATCTTCTACTTTACTTGCCACATCTTCTCTGAATTTTTTTGCTTGTGCTTGTTGATGTAATTCTATGCTATCCATATTAATCCTCTAGTTCATCTAAGAACTCAACTGCTCTTTCATATTCATTTACAATATCACTATCTGACCATTTGTCAAGTGGCTTCTCGCTACCATTGTGCATACCTCTTAACTCATCAACCACATCACTTTGGTCGCCCTCGTACCAACCCTCTTGCCAATAATCTAATATAGTTTCAATCATGCTATCTCTATCAGGTGTAGTCATATTAAACTCCTAACCAATCGTTTTCGTTTTCTTTAGTTACTTTAGTATCTTTAAATCGATTTGTCAAATGCTCATTATATTTAGCATAACTTTTATCTAAATCTTCCACAACCTCATCTAAGATTTCGTATGCTTGATTAATTAAATCTATTGCTTCGCCGTAGTGGTTATCCTTAAAGTTATCTAAGAATTGTAAAGCATTCTTTAATTTTTCTAAAATTGTAAGTTCCATATTAATCCACCCAATAATATTCTATGTTTGTAGGTTCGTTCCAACCATATTGACTATAAAACTCATAGTCTTTCCTTAAAAGATTAGACCTATGTGATTTGTGTATTCTTTCATCTCCAATCCATTCAGGTCTTTTAAAGTCTTTTACATGAACTATATGTTTCATGGTATTATTGTATCCTCTTTTAATCCATTCATCAATACACATATTATGATAGTATGCTAAAGCGTCAGGATAGTCAAGCCACATTTTATTTACAGGGTGGTGGGGGTAGCCACCTTTCCCTAAAGTAATTTGATTATAAGTTTGCATGGCTTCTACTCTCTGCTTTCCTAGTCTTTTATAATCTAAACATTCAACACTTTTTTTTATGTCAGAATATGGCATAAATGTTTGCATAATATTAACACTCCCGTAACTTAAATTTGTAGTAGTTAAGTATAATATATATGAAAACAAATGAACTGTCAAGGGGGATAAATGAAAGCAGTATTAAAATGGTTATTTAAACCAACAACACCACACTATAATAAGGATTATGTATTACATATTGAAGATGACTATTATCATCAATCCTATACACCATCTAAGGAATTGAGTACATATTACTTGGCTCAAATATAAAGTATGAAAAAAGATAGTAAACAGTCGGCGTTAGTCGTTTCCCTCTACCTCTGTATCCTTATCACTTTCATCTTCCTCACTCTCTAAAATTTCAGGAGTGGGCATTTCTTTTTCGGCTTTTATTAATATGTCTGCCCCATCTTCCATAGCCTTATACACCATTGTCTTAAATGCTTTGTAAGTTAGAGTTTTAGCACTTGTGCTTAATCCAATATGTTCTTCTATGTCAGGTAGTCTTAAATCTTGTATAGGACTAAACCCAACAATCTGTAATATCTTTAATCTTCGGTAGAACTCTTTACAGTTATTCTTAGTAATCTTATTCATGTATACGCTTTCAGTAGCGTCAATAATCATAAGAGTTCTTTGTCGCATAACATGATTTCCATCTGCGTCTTTAACAAATACTCCATCAGCACTACGAGTTTTGTAACAAACCTCATTTGAGTTTTTTATTTTTGATATATCCCATTGTGTATCTATTGGCATTTCTATTCTCCTAAATCTATATCTTTTAACATATCTTCTAAAGTTGTAAGGTCGTTTATTTCTTTAGAGTATAAAGCGTTTAATACTTTTCCTTTTAAACTAATTCCAACTCTATTTCCATAGTGTACCACATCTGATAAAGCAATCTCCCTTAACAGATACAAATCTGCTTCTGATATTGCCATCTTTACCGAGCCACCTTTCATGGCTTTTAATAATGCTTTTCCTATTTTATCTATAAAGTCTATGGTTACTATCGTACAGTTACTTGGCATAGGAACTCTAATCGGCATCATGCCCTCAAACTCTGAACCATTTACTGCCATTGTTATCGTATCATCTATGTAAAGTAATTCAGCAAGTGTAAGTTTAATCTTTTTAGTAGGACTATCACTTATGTACTTGCCTTTTCTATTTGTATTATCTTCTTCCATAATAACTCCTTATAGTTATATTATACAATAAAACTAAAGAAAGGGGAGAATAATCTCCCCAATCTTTAAACTCCGACAAGTGCCCCTATCAATCCTAATACTAGCATGAATAGGAAAAACTTTGCCATATCCTCAATAATCATAGTTATCACCACCTCTCAATTATTTTAGATTTTAAGTTAATTTGAGTATAATATAAGTAGGAGATATTTGTCAACTATGTTTGAACCGAAAATCAGAAAAGCTGGTGTTCCACCTTTTGTTAAAACTAAATACGACTTTCAAAAAAGCCGACCAATAGAGGATTATCTTTCCAATAAAGTTCCTATGCAAAGCGATAAACTAAAAGAAAGATTGCTTAACGCTAATATGCTAGAACCTAAATGTGCCGTTTGTGGATTGTTCTTTTGGCAACAACAATATATACCACTAGAACTAGACCATAAAGACGGCGACCATAATAACAATAATCTAAAGAACTTGCAACTTATTTGCCCTAATTGTCATGCACAGACTGATAATTATAGAGTAAAGAAACCTGATGCAAAATCTGCCATTGAAGTTCATGGAGGCAAGAAACCAAAGAGATAGTCTTTCCCTGCACTTCCTTCCCTTCCTTACAAATCTAAAATTTCAAAAGTATGGGTCGTCTCTATCCTCACTAGGTAATTTAATAACCTTTTTAATCCTAGCAAGGTCGTCTCTTATTTCTCTGATGTCTTTTGCTAAACTATAAAATATTTCAAAACCATTTGATTTATCTTCTGGGTGGTTTTCATTATGTTCAGCTTTTAGATATGCTTCATTATAACTTTCAGCAAATATAACTTCTTCATATCCACTATCTAGTTTTATATTCCATATAGACATTGAGCCTCCTACTGGTATAGAATCTAACTCTTTAAATGATATTAGATTACGTTTGATTGGGCGTGATACACTGGTTTGTGTTTGACGTTTAGGCTTGTATGGTTTGCTGTCACGGCGATAGAGTTTATCCATCCTCTGAACAACAGCCCTCACCACAGCACTCTACTTCTTCATCATCCTCTTCATCACACTCTCGTAAGCATACATCTTCCTCACACTCTTCCTTGTAGCAGTTATCTTCCGTACAAGTAGAGTCTGTTTCGCATTCACATGTGCACTTGAAATCTTCAGGCATGTTTACCTCCTATGTTTCTAGGTATTTAATAAGTTTAGCTAGGCTACTTACTTTCTTAGCTACCTTCTTTGAATACTTAGCTCGACTTCCTACGCCACCTGCCTTACGTTTCTTTCTATTAGTTGCTGCTTTTTGACCGCGTGTTAATCCTTCACGCACTCGTTTGGGCAAATATCTACCCCGTTTACTCTTAGGTTTCTTTTCATCACCTTCAGAAACGTAGTCCCAATCTTGTTCACCCCATCGCTTGAGTGACTTCTGTGACTTCTTTTTAGCCATTAGTTCCTGTAGCCTCCACCAGCTTTCTTATATCTCTGTGCTAATAGTTGTGCCTTCCTTGCAGACCATTGTCCGGGTGCACCACCTTTACTACCAGCCTTGATAGAAGCAAACATTCGTTTCCTCATGCCCGGCTTAGTGTAGTTCCCTGCTTTGTTTACAGTAGACTTCTT
>FUFK010044135.1_pt1 | contig 56106 bp, 50 predicted proteins | sample 1021851 | NCBI WGS metagenome assembly FUFK01 (sample SAMEA51879418, study PRJEB19060) | metagenome | reverse complement strand
AGCTGGGTGTACCGTGCCGCCAAGGACCTGAGCAATACGGTGGCGTTCGGCACCACCAAGCAGAACGCGGCCGGCCGTATCGTCTTTCTCAACACCCCGTATCCGACCCTGGAAAAGGACGCCGCCGAAACCCTGCCGCTGATGATCGGCCCCCACGCGGAACAGCCGTTCGTGGCGCGCAGTTTTCACAATGTGTCGGCGATGAGCTTCGGCGCCCTGTCCACGCCGGCCGTGCGCGCCCTGTCCCGGGGCGCCGGCCAGGCGGGCTGCTGGCTGAACACCGGCGAGGGCGGCCTTACCGAGATGCATCTCGAAGGGCATTGCGACCTGGTGTTCCAGATCGGCACCGCCTATTACGGCGTGCGCGATCAGGAGGGGAATCTGAGCGATGAAAAGCTGCAGGAGGTGGCCCGGCTGCAGTCGGTGAAGATGTTCGAGATTAAGCTCAGCCAGGGCGCCAAGCCGGGCAAGGGCGGTATTCTGCCGGCGGAGAAAGTGACCCCGGATATCGCGCGTATTCGTGGCATTCCAGTGGGGCAGGCGTCGGTGAGCCCCAACGGCCAGCCGGGCATCCGCAGCGCCGGTGATCTGCTGGACATGATCGAACGGGTACGCCGGGTGACCGGTAAGCCCACCGGCATCAAGACGGTGATCGGGTCCTGGCAGTGGCTGGAAGAGCTGTTCATGGAGATCCATGAGCGCGGTCTTGAAAGCGCGCCGGATTTCATCACCGTGGACAGCGGCGACGGTGGCACCGGCGCGGCGCCCATGTCGTTGATGGACGATGTGGGGCTGAACCTGTCCGAGTCCCTGCCGCTGGTGGTGGACCTGCGGGACGGCTTTGCGCTGCAGGACCGTATTCGGATCATTGCGTCCGGCAAACTGATCACGCCGTCCATGGTCGCCTGGGCGATCGCCATGGGCGCGGATTTCTGTGTCTCCGCGCGGGGTTACATGTTTGCGCTGGGCTGCATTCAGGCCATGCAGTGCAATCGCAATACCTGCCCCACCGGTGTCACCACCCACAACCCGCGCCTGCAGCGCGGCCTGGTGCCTAGCGAAAAGGGCGCGCGGGTGGCGCATTTCCACGCCAATCTGGTCAAGGAGGTGGAGACCATCGCCCACGCGGTCGGGGTCGGGGAGCCGCGTCAACTGCGCCGCCACCATGCCCGCATGGTGAACGCCAACGGCGACTCGGTGCCGCTGGAGGAGCTATGGCCTCCGATCGAACCCGGCATCTATCTGCGCCAGGGGCGGCCCAGCCTGCATGCGCCGTTCGCCCGCTTCCGGGTGGGGGCTGAATAGTAAACTCTCTCGCTGGTCAGGGAACTTTGCGTTCACGTAGTATCTGACTCATAGGGGCGGCGATACGGAGTGCCGCCCGACGGGCTTCTGGAGACGAGCCCCTGCTTTTTTCATGGATGAGGAGCACCATCATGCAAGTCAAAGATGTAATGACACCCACCACTCGAACCATTCCCTCCGACGCCCCGGTCATGGCGGCCGCCACCTTGATGGCCGAGGAGGACGTCGGCGCGGTGCCGGTGGCGGAAAACGACCGGCTGGTCGGCATGATCACCGACCGGGATATCGTCCTGCGCCTGCTGGTCAACGACATGCCGGCGGACCGCACTCCGGTACGCGATGTCATGTCACGGACCCTGCGCTACTGTTTCGACGACGAGGCCTGTCGCGATGTGGCGGAGAGCATGGCGAAACTGCGCGTGCTGCGGATGCCGGTGATCAATCGTGATAAGCGTCTGGTCGGTATCATCACCGGCGGTGATCTGCAGGCGCGCGCCTCCGAACCCGCGGCCAACAATATCGACGGTCGCGGCAGCCAGCTGGATGAGGCTGTCAAGGAGACCTTCCCGGCCAGTGATCCGATCGCACCCGGGGGCGACCACTGACAAGGACAGCCGGCCCGGCGTCATGCCGGGCCCATGCTTTCGCCGCCGGCGTTAATCGCCTTGCGCTATAACGTCTATCGTCCGACGCGCCTTGTTCTTCACACCATTATCGCCACAATGTGGGCTCCCGAATTGATCAAGGAGAGGCCCCGTGTCCGAAGCATTCGATCTGGTGGTAATCGGCGCCGGCTCCGGCGGTGTGCGAGCCGCGCGCATGGCGTCGGGGCATGGCGCCCGGGTGGCCATTATCGAAGAGCGGTTCTTTGGCGGTACCTGCGTGAACGTCGGTTGCGTGCCGAAAAAACTGTTCGCCTACGGTGCCGGCTTCCCGGAAGAGTTTGAGCTGGCCGCCAGTTACGGTTACCAGCTGGACGGGTGGCGCTTCGACTGGAACACCCTGCGCGACAACAAGACCCGGGAGATCGAGCGGCTCAACGGCATCTACAACCGCATCCTGGATAACGCCGGCGTCACCGTGTTCGAAGGCCACGGCCGCATCGAGGGGCCGGGGCGGGTGTCCGTGGACGGCGACCGCGTTCTGGAATGCAAGCACATCCTGATCGCCACCGGCGGCAAGCCCCATGTGCCGGAACTGCCCGGCGACGATCTGGTGCGCATCTCCGACGACCTCTTCTATCTGGATAAGCTGCCGGAACGCGTCGCCGTGGTCGGCGGCGGTTACATCGCCTGCGAGTTCGCCTCCATTCTTAACGGCCTGGGCGTGGAAGTGCATCAACTCTACCGCCGCGATCTGATCCTGCGCGGCTTCGACGGTGAAATCCGTGAGTTCGTCGCCGAGCGCATGGCCGCCGCCGGTATTCATATTCATGTGAACACCGACGTCAGCGCCATCGAGGGCGACGTCGACGGCGAGAAAACCCTGCGCCTGTTGAGCGGCGACAGCCTGGTGGTGGACGAGGTGTTCTACGCCACCGGCCGGGTGCCCAAGCTGGACGGCCTGTTCGCCGACGGCGTCAGTGTCGACACCCGCGACAACGGCGCGGTGATCGTGGACGACGCCTTCCAGACCAGTGAGCCGGGCATCCACGCCCTGGGCGACGTCACCGACCGCCTGCAGCTGACGCCGGTGGCGCTGGCCGAAGGCATGTGGCTGGCGGCCCATCTGTTCGGCGAGCACAAACCGAAGGCGCCGCTGGACTACCGCGACGTCCCCACCGCCGTGTTCTGCCACCCGAACATCGGCACCGTGGGGCTCAGCCAGGAAGAAGCGCTGGCCAAATACGGCACCATCCGGGTCTACAAGAGCCAGTTCCGGCCCATGCGCTACACGCTCAGTGACATCCAGGAGAAATCCATGATGAAGCTGATCGTGGACGACGCCAGCGACCGGGTGGTGGGCCTGCACATGGCCGGCGAAGAGTCCGCCGAAATCACCCAGGGCTTTGCCGTGGCGGTGCGCATGGGCGCCACCAAGGCGGACTTTGACGCCACCGTGGGTATCCACCCCACCTCGGCGGAAGAGCTGGTGACCCTGCGCGACGGCGAGACCGTCAGCGGCTGATCGCGGCCGCCGGAACGGTCACAGCCGTTCCAGCGTTACCGGCAGGCCGTCCTTGGGCACCGGCAGGCTGGTGGTGTCCACCGGCATCACATAGCCCGCCGGCACCCGCCAGCGGTACTTCAACAGCACCTGGTGGAGGATCGCCTTCACCTGCATGTCCGCGAAGTGCAGGCCGATGCACTTGTGCGCGCCGCCGCCGAAGGGCACCCAGGCATAGGGGTGCACCTTGTCCTCGCGGCGGTGCTCGGCGAACCGCTCCGGATCAAAGCGCTCCGCGTCCGGCCAGTACTCTTCCATGTAATGGGTGAAGTAGGGCGCCATGGTGATAAAGCTGCCCTTGGGAATATGGAAGCCGTCGTATTCCACGTCACGCACCGTGCGGCGGGGCAGCGACGGCACCGGCGCGCACAGGCGCAGCGCCTCCTTCATGGCCAGGCCGATGCCCGGCAGCTTCTCCAGGTCTTCGTATTCCAGTCGGGTTTTGCCCAGCGCGCGGCTTTCCTCGCGCAGGCGCTCCTGCCATTCCGGCGCGCTGGCCAGGTGATAGAACAGATTGGACAGGGTGATGGTGGTGGTGTCGTGGGCCGCCATCATCAGGAAGATCATGTGGTTGACCACATCGTCGTCGGAGAAGCGGTCGCCGTCCTCGGTGGTGGCGTGGCAGAGCGCGCTGAACAGGTCGTTGTCCTCCTGGGCGCGTTTCGTCGGAATCTCATCGCGGAACAGTTGCTCCAGCACCCGCCGGCCGCGCAGCCCCTTGGACCAGCGCAGACCCGGCACCGGGAAGCGCAGCAGCGCGGTGCCGGCGCGCACCGTGTCCACGAACGCCCGGTTAACCTGCTCGGAACGCGGGCCCAGTTCCTGGCCCATGAACACGTCGGTGGCCAGGTCCAGGGTCAGCCGCTTCACCCGGGGCAGCACCTTGATGCCGCCCTCCGGCCAGGTCTCCAGGCCGGCGGTGATGCGCGGCCCCATGCGCTCCAGATAGCCGCGCAGGGCGCTTTTGGTGAACGCCTGCTGCATGATGCGCCGGTGCCAGCGGTGCTCCTCGAAGTCCAGCAGCATGATGCCGCGATGGAAAAACGGCCCGATAAAAAAGTCCCAGCCGCCGTGGTTGGAGAACAGGTCGCCTTTGTTCATCAGCACGAACTGGTTGGCGTCCGGGCCCAGCATCTGCACCACGCGCAGGCCGAACAGCCGGGTCCAGGACACCGGACCGTACTGGTCGTAGCGCTGTCGCATCAGGCCCACCGGATCACGCATACTGGTCAGAGTGTGCCCGACCAGCGGCCAGCCCGGATCTCCAGGGACCGCCTTAAGAGGGCTGCCGGTGGGAACGGGCGCAAAGGGGGTTACGGCGCTCATGAATCACTCCGTGGTAAACATGGTGTATATCTATACTGAGCGCAAAACGGGAAGCGGGACAAGGGGGGTAAATGTCTTTCTGTCGCGCATTTACCCCCGCACTGGCCAGGGAACGATCAATCCGCCGGAGGCGGCATGGTGTCGGCGCCGCCGCCACTCTTCAACGGCTTGTTAACGGGGTTATCCACAGTTTTTGTGGACGAAGGATGACAGCCGCCCACGTCGCTGCGGCCTGGGAGCCGTTCCGGCCCCTGTGTATCATTGCGCCATTCAGGTAAGGAGAACCGTGCATGCGAACCGTGGTGTTTAATCAGAAAGGCGGTGTGGGTAAATCCAGCATCACCGTGAATCTGGCGGCGATCAGCGCCGCCCGGGGCAACAAGACGCTGGTGGTGGACCTGGATCCACAGTGCAACGCCAGCCAGTACCTGCTGGGCATGGGCGCCTATCAGCAGGAGCAGGGGCCGACGCCCAACATCGGCACCTTCTTCGCGCAGACGCTGTCGTTCAAGCTCAAGGAAAAAGCACCCCGTGATTACGTGCACCTCACCAAGTTCGAAAATCTCTACGTGCTGCCCTCCGACGGTGAACTGGGCGAGGTGGAGCACCTGCTCGAATCCAAGCACAAGATCTACAAGCTGCGCGGCCTGCTGAAAAGCCTGGGCCGGGAATTCGACGCCATCTATGTGGACACGCCGCCGGCGTTTAATTTCTACACCCTGTCCGCGCTGATCGCCGCCGACGGGGTGCTGATTCCCTTCGACTGCGATGCGTTTTCCCGCAAGGCGCTCTATTCCCTGCTGGAGAACATTCAGGAGACCCGCGAGGACCACAACGAGGACCTGCGCGTGCAGGGCATCGTGGTGAATCAGTATCAGCCGCGCGCCCGCCTGCCCAAGGAGTTGGTGGCGTCGCTGGTGGAGGAGGGGCTGCCGATCCTCGACAGCAAACTGTCCGCCAGCGTCGCCATGCGCGAATCCCACGAGTGCGCCACGCCGCTGATCAACTGGAGCCCCAAGCACAAGCTGACGCAGGAATACCAGGCGCTCTATACGGAACTCAGCAGGCCCGGCCGCTGACCCGGCGCAATATTGCGCATTGGTAAATGCGGGCGCTATGTACTATCTTTGCCGCGTTTGTCCTTGGGCTGGGCAATAAAAAAAGGAAATGCAACAGGAGATGCTATGCGAACCCTTTCCAGGGGCGCCTTGGCGGTGCTGCTATCGGTAACCGGGCTGTCGACCCCGATCCTCGCGAGCGCGGCCCTGAGCCGCGCCCAGTTGGAGGATCTGGAGCACCATCTGTGGCAGGTGCGCACGGATTACCACATGTACTCCGTCATGGACGGCAACGACACCTACCGGGTCGCCCTCAACGAAGCCGCCCAGCAGGCCGCTGAAGCGCTCGGCGACCTGCGCGCCAACAGCGACTCCGACGCCGAACGCGCCCTGGTCGCGGATCTCGCCGACCAGTGGCAACGGATGGCCGCCGACCAGGCCCTGCCGGCCCCCGGCGACGCCGAGGGCGAAGCGACCTCCGGCGACCCCCGGCGTCTGGACGACCTGCCGGCGGAGATGGCCTCCCGTATCGACGCCTTCGAAGGCGCCGTCGGCGGCGACTACGACGACGTGCACGGTCTGATCAGTGAGCTCCAGCAGTTGACGTCGTCCTATGTGGCGATCATCGCCGGCAATAACGACGGCGGTGAGGCGGAACAGGATCGCGGCGCGTTCGAGCAGGCGGTGCCGGCGTTTTCCGACCGGCTCAAGCGGGTCCAGGCCGCCCACCGCGGTGACGGCAACCTGAAAAGAACTTTGGAGCAGGCCGCCCTCAAGTGGGGCTTCATCCGCTCCTCCATGCTCAAGTTCGGTGAAGACGCCGTGCCTTTCCTGGTCTACCGCTATACCTCGCAGATGACCAGCAGCCTGCAGCAGGCCGTGGAGCTGGCCACCTCCGAGGTCACCAAGCCCACCATCGGCCCGCCCGAGTAAGGCTCAGTCGGCGCGCGCCTCCAGCCAGTCGGCGATCACGCGCCAGCACTGGCCGGGCGCCTTGCTGCCGGCGAACACCCCGGCGTGGCCGCCGGGGGCTTCCTCGAACCGCTTCTCGCGGCTGCCCACCACTTTGAGAATCTCCCGCGCGGCGCGCAGGCTGACGATGCGGTCGGTGCGTCCGCCGAACGCCAGCAGATCCTGGGTGATGGCGCCGAAATCCACCGGCCGCCCGCCGATGCTGAGACGGCCGTCGGCGAGGCTGTTGGCGAGCACCATTTTCTCGATCACTTCGCGCACCACCGCCCCCGGGTAGTCGACCATATCGTTGAACCACTGGCCCATGGTCATGTACTCGGTGAGATAGTCCCGGTCGCCCATATTGCGCAGTAGGTCCACATAGGACTGCACCAGCCCCGGCGGGTTGGTCATCTTGAAGCCCAGCGACAGCAGCCGGGCGGGAATATGGAACAGCTTGCTGTCGAGCGGCTCCAGGCGCACCTGGAACCAGTCGTGGGCCTGCATGGCGGGAATCGCCGCGAGACTGAAAATCTTGCCGAACGGCCCGCTTTTATGGAAATTCACCGGGCTGGCGATGGTGGACAGACTGCGCACCGGCGCCTCCGGGTGGCTGCCCAGATACAGCATGCACAGCAGCCCGCCCATGCAGTAGCCGAGCAGATTCACCTGGTCGGACCCGGTGTGCTCGCGCACCCGCTCCACCACCTGCGGCAGCCACTGGTTCACGTAGGTGTCCAGGTCCAGGTCGCGGTCGGCCTGGGACGGCTGGCCCCAGTCGATCAGGTAGACGTCGTGGCCGCGCGCCATCAGATAACGGACCATGGAACGGTTGGGCATCAGGTCGTAGGTCCAGCAGTGGATGCCCAGCGCCGGCACCAGAATCAGCGGAATACGATGTTTCTCCCGCCGTACCGGTATCTCCTCGTCGCCCACCGGAATCCGCGCCATCGGCGGCAAGCTGTAGTGACGCAGCGCCATGATGCCGTTGCGATAAATTTCGTCCCAGGGCGTTTTGTCGGTCTGAATGAAGCGCCGCGGATGACGGCGGCGTTCCACCATATGGCTCAATGCGCGCAGTGATGATTTCACGGAAGGACGTGATGCCATGGAGGCTCCGCTGATAGCAATTGATCCGGAGTAAGGGTAGGCGGTAATCTTGCCGGGCCCGCAGTAACAGAGCATTGGCCCCCGTGACAAATTCAAAGCCCCCTTACACCCGCTTGGACGTCTGTAACCGGTCCCTGGAGACCGTGCGCCATTCCCGTAATCTGGGTATGGAAGTGCTCAGCGCCGAAGAAGACGGCGTCCGTGTGCGCCTGCCCTGGCGCGAGGATCTGGTCGGTAATCCGGACACCGGCGTACTGCACGGCGGCGCCATCTTCGCGATGATGGACCAGGCCGGCGGCATGGCGAACAGCTGCCGCCTGTACCCCAATTTCGAAATCACNCCGACCATCGATTTCCGCGTCGACCACCTGCACGCCCCGACACCGGGCAAGGCGGTGATCTGCTACGCCAGCTGCTACCGGCTCACGCCCAACGTCACCTTCGTGCGGCTGACCACCTGGGAAGAGGGCGAGGAAGAGGGNGAGCCGGTGGCCACCGGCCTGGCCACCTACACACGCATGAAACTGGATAAGAACGGGCGGGTGGTGTCCTGATGACCGATTCACTGAAAGCCTTGATCGAAGCCTGCCGCAACGGCGAAGCCAANTACCAGGACCTGGTGGACCGNGTGCCCTATGCNCGCTTNCTGGGTATCGAGTTGCTGGTGCAGGGCGAGGAACTGACCTTCATTCTGCCGCGCAACGAANACAATATCGGCAANCCCACCTTGCCGGCGTTGCACGGCGGCGCCGTGGCCGGCTTCATGGAGCAGGCCGCGATCATCTTCATCCTGCTGGAAATGGGCGAGCCCAAGGTGCCCAAGACCATCGATTTCACCATCGANTACCTGCGCGCCGGCCTGTTCCGCGACACCTTCGCCGAGTGCCGCATCACCCGCCTGGGGCGTCGCATCGCCAACGTGCATATCAGCGCCTGGCAAAAACGCCGGGAAGAGCCGATCACCATTGCCCGCGCGCACTTCCTGTTGTCCGAAGAAAATAACTGACGTTTTCTTTTGTTACCCACCGGCGGCGGCGATAGGGCAACGAAGGTGATATATTAGGGCCTTGATAGGAGGCCCTCTTTGTCGCTCTCGCCGGTTCCCAGATCCTCAACCTTTACCCAAAGCCTGCTGCTTGCCGCGGTGGGCGTCACCGCCCTGGGCCAGACCCTGGTGTTCACGCTGCTGCCGTCCCTGGGCCGGGCCACCGGTCTGGCCGAGATCCAGGTGGGGCTGATCATCAGCTGCTCGTCGCTGGCCTTTGCCCTGGCCAGCCCGGTGTGGGGCTACCTCAGTGAACTCTACGGCCGCCGGCCGATCCTGATCATCGGCCTGAGCGGCTACGCCACCGGCACGCTGCTGTTCGCGCTGGTGTTCCAGGCCGGGCTCGCCGGCTGGGTNAGCGGCGGCGTTCTGGTGGCGCTGCTGGTGGCCGCGCGCATGAGCCAGGCGGTGATCATGGCCGCCACGCCACCGTCGGCGGCGGCCTACACCGCCGACATCACCGCGCCGGAGGCGCGCACCCGCGGCATGGGCCGCATCGGCGCCGCCAATAACCTGGGCACCGTGCTCGGCCCGGGCATCGGCGGCATGCTGGCGGCGGTGGCCCTGGTGTTGCCGCTCTATCTGGTGGCCGGCCTGGTGGCCTTGATGGCGGTGTTTATTCTGTTNTTCCTGCCGCCGTCACCGTATCGCGGCGAGCCGCCGGTGCAGCGNCGTCGCACCGTGCTGGCCACCGGCCTGCGCGCCTATACCGATCGACGCTTCCGTGATCTGTTGATCACCGGCGTGGTGCTGTTCATGAGTTTCGCGCTGGTTCAGCAGACCCTGGGCTTCCTGTTTCAGGACGCTCTCAACATGTCGCCCTCGGAAGCGGCCGGCGCGCTGGGCACCGCCATGATGGCGGCGGCGATCACCTCGCTGACCGGCCAGGTTCTGGTGGTGCAGTGGCTGCGCGCGCCGGCGCTGGTGCTGTTGGCCCTGGCGGTGCCGGCCATCGGGTTGGGCGCCGGCGTGCTATGGGTCTTCGACAGCCGTCTCGGCATGACCCTGGCGGTGATGCTGGTGGGCATGGGGATCGGTTTCGGCATGCCGGCGATCATGTCGCTGGCGAGCCTCAGAGTGGACAGTTCGGAGCAGGGCAGGGTAGCGGGGCTGGCCAGTGCCTGCCCTTCACTGGGGTTCGTACTCGGGCCTCTGGTGGGCACCGGGTTGTACACGCTCGACCACCGTTTTCCCTACATGCTGGTGGTGGCGCTGATGGTGCCCCTGGCGGTGCTGGTCTGGCGGTTACGCCGGGCCGGCACCGCCTGAGGCGGTGGCGTCGAGNCCGGATTACTCCTTGTAGGGAATCAGGGTCAGTTCCACGCGACGGTTCTGCTGGCGGCCCGACGCGGAGCTGTTATCCGCGATCGGCTGGGTCTCGCCGAACCCGACCACGTCCATGCGCACGGCCTGCACGCCGTAGCCGCTGAGCACATCGGCCACCGCCTGGGCGCGCTGCTGGGAGAGCAGCAGGTTGTAGCGATCACCGCCGGTGCTGTCGGTGTGGCCGGCGATCTGCAGCATGGTGGAGTCGTACTCCTTGAGAACCTCGGACACGGAGTCCAGTACCGAGCGGAATGACGATTTNACCTGGGTGCTGTCGGTGTCGAAGGTCACGTTGCCCGGCATATTGAGAATGATGTTTTCACCGTTACGGGTAACGGAAACCCCGGAGCCTTCCAGTTTCTGGCGCAGCTTCGCTTCCTGCACGTCCATGTAGTAGCCCACGCCACCGCCGGCGATGGCGCCGATACCGGCCCCGGCCAGGGCCCGTTCCTTGCGCTCCTTGGCGCTGTCCGANGTGGCGATACCGATCAGCGCGCCGCTCACCGCGCCGATGGCGGCGCCGCCGGCGGCCTTGGAGGTCTGTTTCTCACCGGTGTAGGGGTTGATGGTGGTGCANGCGGACAGGGACAAAGCCCCGGCCANTAAGAGGCATCCGGCAGTGCGTTTCATCATTGCTCCTTGTTATCCATTGTTCCTGAGTGGCTCAACAATAAGCGATCAGGGTCCTGAAACCATAGCGGTGCGGTAAAAATCGGTAAAGTAGGGTAGCGCCGGGATGCGATCNCNGTCTCTTAAAGNGGCGGCGGGCGCCACATCAGCCAGATCGGCGGGCCGTCGGCGGCGACGCGGTCCTCGCGGATCACCTCGAAACCGAAGCGGCGATAGAGCGGCAGGTTNTCCGGCTCGCAGGTCTCCAGGAACGCACCGTGGCCGTCCCGGTCGCACAGGCTGAGCACCGGCGCCAGCAGGCGGCGCGCGTGGCCGCGACCCTGCTGGTCCGGCGCCACCCCCAGCACCTGCAGGTACCAGTGGGGTCGCTTCGGATGCAGTTGCTGAATATGCTGGATACCGGCCAGCCGGCCGGGCAGGCGGGNGAGCCCGGTNATGGCCGCGAAGTCGGGCAGGAAACGCAGCTGCCGCCACGGGCCCAGACGCCACTGGCCCGGCGGCGACCACAGCGCCGCCCCCGCACCGGGTATATGATCGACCCGTCCGGGCAGGGCCAGGTGGCGCAGCTGCGCGGCCATGCCGCGCCGCAGNCGGACCTGGAAATTCTCCGGCCGGCACAACCAGCGCCAGAACGGGTCGTCGACGAAGGCGCGGGCCAGCACCTCCACCACGGCGTCGAATTCGGCGCGGGTGCAATGCGGCTGCAAAGGAACCGGGGATAATGAGTAGGATGAAGGCATCCGGCGTTTGTAGCAGACTGACCGCGNAAAAGGAACGGTCGTGCCACCCGGATGCCAAGCGTTGACACCGTCCAAGGAGACATCATGCTCGCAAAGCGTGCGTCACTGGCCGAACTGGCCGCGCAACAATGGGACCTGATCGTGATCGGCGGCGGCATCACCGGCGCCGGCGTGTTGCTGGAGGCGGCGCGCCAGGGGCGTAAGGCGCTGCTGCTGGAACAGCAGGATTTCGCCTGGGGCACNTCCAGCCGCTCGTCGAAGATGGTGCACGGCGGGCTGCGCTACATCGCCCAGGGCGAGGTGCGTCTGACCCGCGACGCNCTGCGCGAGCGGGAGCGTCTGCTGCGTGACCTGCCCGGCCTGGTGGAACGGGCCCAGTATCTGTTTCCGCTGCGCGAGGGCCGGTTCCCGGGGCGCTGGCCGCTGACCGCGGTGCTGTCGCTGTACGATTTTCTGGCCGGCATCCGTGACCACCGTTTTGTGCCCAGGTCCGAAGTNTTGATGCGGGTGCCGGGGCTGGACGCGGCGGGCCTGAACGGGGCCATGAGCTACACCGACGCCCTCACCGACGANTGCCGGCTGGTGGTGCGCTGCCTGCTGGAAGCGGCCCGGCATGGCGGCCGTTCGCTCAATTACGCCCGCGCCACCGGTGTCAGCAGCGGTAGCGGCGGCGCCCGGGTGGACGTCACCGATCTGGAAAGCGGCGACAGCCTGACCCTGANCGCCGGCGCGGTGATCAACGCCACCGGCGCCTGGGCCAACCGGCTGGGCGGCGCCGGGCAACGCATCCGCCCGCTGCGCGGCAGCCATCTGTTCGTGGACCCGGCGCGGTTGCCGGTGGCCGACTGCCTGACGCTGATCAACCCCCGCGACGACCGGCCGGTGTTCGTGTTCCCGTGGGAAGGCGTTACCTGCGTCGGCACCACCGATCTGGACCACGGCGACAGCCTGGACCAGGAGGCCCGCGCCAGCGGCGCGGAGGTGGACTACCTGCTGGCGCTGATCAATGAACAGTTCCCGAAGGTGAATCTGGGCCGCGAGGACATCCTGTCCACCATGGCCGGGGTACGCCCGGTGATCGCCTCCGGCGACGGCAAGGACCCCTCCAAGGAGCGCCGCGACCACGCGGTGTGGGAAGAGAACGGCGTGGTCACCGTGAGCGGCGGCAAGCTCACCACCTTCCGGCTGATCGCCCTGGACGCGCTCTGCGCCGCCGGTCTGCTCGCCCCCCGTGAGGCGCGCCGCGCCCGGCGCAGCAACGCACCGCTGTTCCGGCCGCTGCCCGAGGCGCCGGAACAGGTGGATCAGTTCCTTCATGGCGTCCAGGACGACGAGGCGCTGTTGCGCTGGATGCTCACCCACGAGGCGGTGGTGCACCTGGACGACCTGCTGCTGCGCCGCACCCGGCTGGGTCTGCTGCGCCGCGACGGCGGCGCCGGCCTGGCGGAGCGCTTGCGCGCCCTCACCGGGGAACTGCTGGGCTGGGACGGCCCGCGCTGGGACCAGGAGTGGGCCCGCTATGAAGACATCCGCGAGCGCTTTTACGGCGTGCCGCCGGCGGACCGGGACCGGGCCGCCGCCTGAGCCCCGAGCGCCACCTTTGCATTACCGGAGTGGATCACCATGCGCGTTACCGATCTGGCCCGGCGGGCCGACACCACCGCCGAAACCGTTCGCCACTACACCGATCTGGGCCTGCTGACCCCGCGTCGCGACCCTCATAACGGCTATCGTCAGTACAACAGCGTCGATCTGTCGCGGCTGCGTTTCGCGCTGAAAGCGCGCAGCCTGGGCTTCACGCTCGGCGACGTGCGCGAACTGATCGAAGAGTCGGAGGGCGGGGAGACGCCCTGCCCGAGGGTGCGGTCGCTGATCGAAGCGCGCCTCGCCGAAGTGGAAGCGCGCATCCGTGAACTGAGCGAGTTGAGCGCGCGCATGCGCGCCGCCATGGACGACTGGTCGCGGGCNCCGGACTGCCATCTGGGCGACGGCAGGGTGTGCGGCCTGATCGATTCCTTCAACGCNGAANCGGCGGCGCCCCGCTAGGNCGCCTGGTCGCCGTTCTCTTCNGNGCTTTNCTCTTCCTTGATCAANCCGATNACCGACCAGCCNGCCCGGGGCTCCGGCTGGGACTCGGACGTGAACACNTGGATCCGGTCCTTGCTGTCCACCGCGAACAGCGGCCAGACCTGNCGGTTCTCCACCGCCAGNTAGGCCTTGAAGTCGAACTCCTCGGTGATCCGCGTCTTGCGGATGTCCGCGCCCTGACTGAGCAGGCTGGCNAGGCGGGCNTAGGTCATGTNCGGCCCGAACAGGGTGGCGCCCCGGTGGTGCGCGGCCACGTCGTGTTTCTCTTCCTTCTCGCTCTGCCAGGGCAGGCTGTAGACGTTGGGCTCGCCGAATTCCAGACGGTAGCGCATGGTCGCCATGGTGTTCAGTTCCCGGCGCGGACTCAGGCCCAGCAGCTTGCCGTAGCCCACCAGGTCCAGGTACTGATCCGCGTGGCTGGAGACCGGGTTGCCGTAGAAGGTGGGCAGCCCCTCCATGCGCGCGGTGCGGATGCTCTCCCAGCTGGAATCGGTGAGGATCACCGGGAAATTGTTCTGGCTCAGGGTCTGGCCGATGGCGCGGGCCACCGGGTTGGCGCCGATGATCAGGAAGCCCCTGGGGCCCGGCTCGGCCACCTTGAGCAGGCGCGCCAGCGGTCGGGCGGTGACGCTCTGCAGCGCCACCGTGCCGATGATCACCATGAAGGTGAGCGGCACCAGCAGCTCGGCGCCGGCCACACCGTTTTCTTCCAGACGCTGGGCGAACAGGGCGGATACCGCCGCGGCCACGATACCGCGCGGCGCGATCCACGCCAGCAGCGCCTTCTCGCGCCAGTCCAGGCTGCTGCCCAGGGTCGCCACCCACACCGACAACGGCCGCGCCACCAGTTGGATGATCGCCAGCACCAGCAGGGCGGTGGCGCCCAGGCTGAGCAGCTGCTCCATCTCCAGGCGCGCGGCCAGCACGATGAACAGCACTGAAATCAGCATCACCGACAGGTTCTCCTTGAAGTGGAGAATGTCGTCGGTGCGCACGCCCTTGCGGTTGGCCATCACGATGCCGGCCACGGTCACCGTCACCAGGCCGGATTCCTCGCTGATGCTGTTGGACAGTACGAACGAGCCGATCACCGAGGACAGTACCAGGAAGCTGCGCAGATACTCCGGCACCAGGTGGCGGCTCAGCAGGGCGCTGAGCGCCAGCGCCACGGCGCCGCCCATGGCGGCCCCCACGGCGATCGCCTGGAAGAACAGCCACAGCCCGTGCAGCAGGGCGCCCTGCTGGCCGGTGGCCACCACCAGCTCGTAGGCCAGTACCGCCAGGATCGCGCCCAGCGGGTCGATAACGATGCCTTCCCAGCGCAGCAGCCGCGCCACGCTCGCCTTGGGGCGCACGCTGCGCAGCAACGGCACGATCACCGTGGGGCCGGTGACCACCACCAGGGCGCCGAACAGCAGCGCCAGCTCCAGGGGCAGGTCCAGCAGGCCCCAGGCGGACAGCGTCACCACGCCCCAGGTGATCAGCGCCCCCCAGGTGACCAGCCGGCGCACGGTTTTTTCCAGGCCGCGGATCTCACTGAAGCGCAGGGTGAGGGCGCCCTCGAACAGAATGATCGACACCGCCAGGGACACCCCGGGCANCAGCAGATCTCCGAATAACTGCTTGGGTTGNATCAGACCGGCCACCGAGCCCAACAACAGGCCGGACAGCAGCAACGGTAAAATGGCGGGCAGCTTGATGCGCCAGGAGGCCCACTGGCAGACAAACGCCACCACGGTGATCAGGGCCAACTGCAAAGGTACGGAGAGTTCCATGGGCTTCCTTGTCTGAGAGTGCGGCTATAGTCCCAGCGAACCCGGNGCGTCGCAAGCCCGATTTTTTTCATCCNGNTAACNGCAAAAACGNCGGNGATAATGATAGGCTTGCCGACCTCCGTTGTACCGCCCAGGGATTCCCGATGCCTACCGTTTCCCCCGTACGCCTGGCGATCATGCTCGGCACTCTGGTGGCCCTCGGGCCGCTCGCCATCGANACCTACCTGCCGGCGCTGCCGACCATGGCCGACGACTTCGGCGTGGCGGTGCACCGCATTGAGCTGTCGGTGAGNGTCTATGTGCTGGGCGTGGCGCTGGGCCAGTGGCTGGGCGGGCCGCTGTCGGATCATTTCGGCCGCAANCCGGTGGCCTATGTGGGCCTGTCCGTNTTNATCGTCGCCAGCCTGGCGATCACGGTGTGCTCGCANGTGGGCTGGCTGTACGNNCTGCGNGNGCTTCAGGCCCTGGGCGGCGGCGCCACCGTGGTGATCGCCGCCGCCTCGGTGCGCGACCATTTCAACGGNCGNGAAGCGGCCCGNGTGCTCACCAGNGTGGGNCTGGTGCTNCTGTTGGCGCCGCTGGTGGCGCCNGCGGTGGGGGCCTTCCTGCTGCATCTGGCCGGCTGGCAGAGCATNTTCGTGATGCTGGCCGGTTACGCGGTGCTGGTAGCGCTGATGCTGCGCTTCGCGATGCCGTCGGTGGCCCCGCAGGTGGCGGAGGAGCCGCTGCGCCACCGCATGTTCGCGGCCTACGGCCGGGTGCTGCGCCAGCGCCGCGCGATGGGCTTTATCCTCGCCAACGGTCTGATTTTTTCGGCCATGTTCACCTTTATCACCGACGCCGCCTTTCTCTATATCGAGTACTTCGGCATCGATGAGACCCGCTTCCCGCTCTACTTCGGCGCCAATGTGGTCGCCATGCTGGGGCTCAACCGCCTTAACGTGTTGCTGCTGCGCCGCTTCGACAGCGCCGCGATCATGGCCGTGGCGGTGGTGCTGCAAAGCCTGGCCGGGCTGACGCTGCTGCTGCTAACCCTCACCGGATACCTGACGCTTTGGAATACGGTGCCGCTGATCATGGTGGTGGCCGGCATGGCGGCGCTGGCGATTCCCAATGCGCTGGCCAGTTTCCTGGCCTTTTTCGAGCGCGACAGCGGCGCCGCCACCGGCCTCAACGGCTGCCTGCAGTTCCTGATGGCGGGGCTGATCGGTTCCGGGCTGGGGCTGATCCACAATGGCACGCCGCTGCCGATGACTGCCCTGATGGCGGCCAGCGCCGTGGGCGGCATGCTCTGCTTTTTCTTCCTGGCGCGGGAAAAGCCCGCCGTCAAAAACTAGGGTGGTCATGTGTTCGGCGCTCCGTATCCGGGACGCGGGGCAATGGTGGTGCCTTCCGGGATCGCTCAAGCCCTCCCTGGCCGCTCTCATTTGGCCATCCTTGGCCAAATAGGTCCCTCCAGGCACCACCATTGCCCCGCTCACTTTGCAGCGGAACCGCCACGGGTCAGAACACCGCTAGGACCTTTCTACGAAGTGGGGTTTGTGGCGGCGAATTTCCCAAGGAGCGCCGGGATCGGGTGGGCCCGTCCAGGACCGTGTTTGGCCAGGGATGGCCAAAGCGGTCCGCCGCCCGGCCGAGCCTACATGGATGTACTCGTGGCGTGTCCTGGATGGGCACACCCGATCCCGGGGCGGGCTTTCTGGAGAGATAAAGTCTCTGGCATCGTGCCGGGTGGCTAAGCCACCCTTTCGCGGGCAGGGCCCGCTCGCACAAGTTACTTTCTTTCGCGGGCAGGGGCCGTTCCCACCATGTTGGTCGCGGTCAGGACATCAGGCGGGCCAGCGGCGCGCTGTGGCGTCGTGGCTTGAGCCACTGGATCGCCAGCATCGGCAGGATCAGCACCCAGGGCAGCAGAATCCACCAGGACAGCGGCATGTCGCCGTCGAACAACTTGGTGCCCAGCGGCCAGAGCGCCACCAGGTGCAGCAGGTGCGCGAACAGGGCGGCGCCGCCGAGTAGCAGCGCCTGTTCGAGCACCGCCACCCGGCGCAGCAGGGCGGAGCGCGCCCCCAGCACCCGCAGCAGGGCTTCGTCGCGGCGCCGCTGCTGGCTGCCCGCCAGCCAGGCGGCGGCCATCACCAGCACACTGGCNGCCAGCAGCAGCACCGCCAGGGCCAGGGCCGCGCGGCTGGCGCGGGCGATCAGGTCCTGGGCCTGGTCGAGCAGGGCGTTGACGTCCAGCAGGGTGGTCTGCGGGAACTGACGGATCAGGTCCGGCAGGTCCGCGCCCTGGCCTTCGGGCAGGTAGAAGCTGGTCAGCCAGTAGCGGTTCAGTGATTCCAGCGTGCCGGGGCTGAACATGAAGTAGAAATTCGGCTCGAAGCTTTCCCATTCCACCTCCCGCAAACCGACCACGGTGGCCGCCACACTGCCCGAGGGCGCGGTGAAGCCGAGCTCGTCCCCCACCTTCAGGCCCAGGGATGCCGCCAGTTCCGATTCCACCGACACTTCGCCGGGGGCATCGGCCACCCAGCGCCCGTCGGTCACCCGGTTACTCTCCGGCAGGGTGTCGGCCTGGGTCAGCGACAGGTCGCGGTTGAGGGCGCGCTGGCCCTGGTCGTCCTCGTCTTCCTTGGTGACCGCCTCGCGTACCGGCTGGCCGTTCACCTCGGTGAGGCGGGCGCGCACCACCGGATAGAAGCCGGGCACCTCGGCGTCGTGGGTGTCCAGCCAGCTTCGGAACGCGTCCATATCCTGGTCGAACAGGTTGAGCACGAAATAGTTGGGCGCCTTCTCCGGCAGGCTGGCGCGCCACTGGCCCAGCAGCTGCTGGCCCACCTGGCTGGCCAGGGACATGACCGCCAGGGCCAGCACCATGGCGGCCAGCATCGGCAGGGTGGTCATCGGGCGCCGGGCCAGGCGCCGCAGCGCCAGACGCGGCGCCAGCGGCAGGCGTGCACCGCCCTTGTCGGCAAGGCGCAGCGGCCCCCACAGCAGCAGCGGCAGNCCCACCGCCACGGCCACCATCAGCAGCAACAGCTGCCCCAGGGCCACCAGCGAGCCGGACAGCATCATCGCCACCAGCACCGGGGCCAGCAGGGCGCCGAGCAGATTACGGCCGGTGCGCGCCGCCGGNGCNTCCAGNCGGTCGGCGAGGATCAGCCGCGCCGGCAGATCCGCCAGCCGCCACAGNCNGGGCAGGGCGAAGCCGGCCCAGATCACCACCGGCGCCAGGGCCAGCAGCAGCCAGGTGAGCANGGACGGCCGCCAGGTGAGGGCGTCGCCGAGCCATTGCTGCAGCAGCAGAAAGCCGCCGCCGGCCAGCGCCAGGCCCACCAGGATGGACGGCAGCAGNGCCGCCAGCTCNCGGCCCAGTATCTGGCCGAGGATAAGGCGGCGGCCGGCNCCGAANGTNTTCATCACCGCGCAGCGGCGCGCCTGCTCGGCGCTGCGCACGCCGGCGGCCAGNTAGACGGCGCCGCCGCACAGCAGCACCACCATCATCACCGACAGCTGGCCCCACAGGCTGAGTTGCCGCATCGGNCCCATGGAGCGCANCGCNGCGTCCTCGCGGGTGTCGATCTCCTGNTGNGGNGCCAGGGTGGGTTCCANNCGNTCAAGGACAGCCGGCCATTTGCTCGCCNGGNGCGGCGATGCGCAGTTCATATTCGACCCGGGTGCCCGGCGCCAGCACGCCNGTGGAGTCCACGTCCNCCNGGTTCATCAGCACCCTGGGNTTCATGCTGTAGAAACCGGCGCCCTGGTCCGGCTCGCGGACCAGCACCTTGCCGATCCGCAACNNGCGCTCGCCCACGGTGACGGTGTCGCCCACGTTCTGNTCCAGGCGATCCAGCGCCGGCCCGGCCAGCCANACCTCGCCGGGCGGCGGGCCCNGGTCCNCNGNGCCCGGCGTGGCGAAGCGCTGGTCNGCNACGGTGAGCTCGCCGTACAGCGGGTAGGCGTCGTCCACCGCTTTGACGCTGGNGAGNANGAAGGTGTCGCCGTGCACCAGCACNGTGCTGAAGGCGNTNATCCGGGANTGGGGCAGGGCGGCCACCTGCTNGCGCTGGGCCCGGGTGGCCGGCTCGCTGCCNTCCAGCACCAGGTCGCCGCCGATCGCCTCGGCGGTGCGGTTGGCGAAGCGGTGGTCCAGCTCGCCGCGCATCAGCACCACGGCGGCGATCGCCAGGGTGCANACCAGCAGCGCCAGGGCCTGNATGCGGAACGCGGANGAACGCCAGGGACGAAGCANCNGTCGCGGGGAGAGATCAGGCACTCAGGCGGCCCTCCACCAGTTCATGATGGGTGCCGCAGTGNCGGGCCAGNGCCGGGTCGTGGGTCACCAGCACCAGGGCGGTGCCGTGGTCGCGGTTCAGNTCGAACAGCATNNCCGCCACCTGATCGCCGTTGGCCCGGTCCAGGCTGCCGGTGGGCTCATCGGCGAACAGCAGNGCNGGNTCCATGGCGAAGGCGCGGGCCAGNGCCACGCGCTGTTGCTCGCCGCCGGAGAGCTGCGACGGGAANTGCCGTTCGCGNTTGCCCAGGCCNACCCGGGCCAGCCAGTGCCGGGCCTTGTCCCGGGCCCGGTCGGCGCCGGCGATTTCCAGNGGCAGCATGACGTTTTCCAGGGCGGTNAGGTCNGCGACCAGATGAAACGCCTGGAACACGAAGCTGCAGTAACGCCCGCGCAGCGCGGCGCGNGCGTCNTCGTCGAGGCCGCTGAACGGCTCGCCGGCGAGGNGCACGTCGCCGNCGNTGGGCACGTCNAGGCCGGCCAGCAAACCCAGNAAGGTGGATTTTCCGGAACCGGACGGCCCGGTGATGGCCAAAGTGTCTCCCCCTTGGACNGTGAGGTCGATATGCTCCAGGAGGGTCAGCTCGCCTTCCGGGGCGGAGACCGTTTTGCTAAGTTGTCGCGCGACAAGCACGGGAGTCGAGGCCATATGTGGGAACGCCTGATCGTTTTGGTTTTACTGGTAACGCCGTTTTGCGCCCGCGCCGAGGGCGTGCTGGTGCTGGGTGACAGCATCAGCGCGGCCTATGGTATCGAGGAAACGCAGGGATGGGTGCACCTTTTACGACAACGGCTGGAAACGCAATGTTCCGGGCTGCCGGTGAACAANGCGTCGGTGAGCGGCGACACCAGTGACGGCGGTCTGGTGCGGCTGCCGGATCTGCTCGAGCGCCACCAGCCGGACACGGTGGTGATAGAGCTGGGCGGCAACGACGGGCTGCGCGGTCTGCCGCCGCAGCGGCTGGGCGACAACCTGACCCGCATGATCGAACTGAGCGAAGCGGCCGGCGCCGAGCCGGTATTGCTGGGCATGCGTATCCCGCCCAACTACGGCCAGGCCTACACGAGACTGTTCGAGCAGGCCTTCAAAAAGGTGGCCGGGGAAACCGGGGTACCGTTCGTGCCTTTCCTGCTCGACGGCGTGGTGGAAGCGGGGCAGATGCAGCGCGACGGCATACATCCCACCGCCGAGGCCCAGCCGGGCCTGCTGAAAAACGCCTGGCCGGCGATCAAACCGGCGCTGCCGGACCACTGCGACCTGTAAAGGAAGAGCACCATGGAATTCACCATCCCGTACCGGGATATCCTCGACTTCTGGTTTGGCGACAGCGGCGGCCTGGAAGGGGAGACCGACGATGCCCGGGGCTGGCCGCCGGAATCCTTGCGCCGGCGCTGGTTCAAGAGCAGTGACGCCCAGGACGCGGAAATCGCCGAACGCTTCGGTGACCGGGTGGCGGCGGCGCTGCGGCGCGACCTGGTGGACTGGGAACGGGAGCCGGGCCCCAGGCTGGCGCTGATCCTGCTGCTGGACCAGTTCACGCGCAACATCTATCGCGGCACGGCGGACGCCTTAGCCGGTGACCACCACGCCGCCACGCTGACCCTGGAAGGTTTATCCACCGGCATGGACCGGCGCCTGGGCTGGGCCGGCCAGGTGTTTTTCTATATGCCGCTGATGCACGCCGAGGACGCCGAGCTGCAGGACCGCGCGGTGGCCTGCTACCAGGACCTGCACGCACGGGTGCCGGCGGCGCTCAAGGACGATATCGCCAACAACCTCAAATTCGCCGAGGAGCACCGCGACATCATCCAGCGGTTCGGCCGTTTCCCGCACCGCAACCGGGTGCTGGAGCGCACCGACAGCGCAGAGGAACTCGACTTTCTGCAGCACGCGCGGCGTTACGGGCAATAGATCGCGCACAAACAAGGTCTCTGGGATCCTGCCGGGGCTTCGCCCCTTTCGCGGGCAGGGCCCGCTCGCACAGGCTGGACTAGGGGCGCGGTTCCAGTGCCGTCAGGGCGGTTGCCATTCGGGACGCCAGATCCGGTTCCAGGGGCGTGCCGACGGGCCGTTCGTCGACCAGCGCCAACGCTTCTTCCAGCGGCGTGAAGCCGCTCGATTTCATCGCCTTGGGCAGCCGCTCGAGTTGCCAGGCCATGCGCTCCTCGCGGGCGTGTTCGGGGCTGTCGACGCCGGCCAGGGCTTCCACCGCGGCGGCCAGGGCGCGGTCTTCGGCGCGCTCCTCGCCGGACGGCGCGCCGCTGACACGGTCGCGGGCCGCCTGCCAGCGCTGCCACCGGGGCAGGTCCTTGCGCAGCGCGCGCAATTGCTCCTGCAGCCGTTGCAGCTGTTGCTGCAGGCCGCGGCCCAGCGACGCGCCGTCCACCGCCTGCAATTCCTCGGCGAGGGCGGCGAGGGTGGCGCCGTCCTGTTCCGGCAGGGGCCGGGCGGTTTGTTGGGCGGCCCGTTCCAGTACGGTCTGTGCCTGTTCGGCGGCTTCGGCGCGCTGCGCCTGCTTTTGTTCGGTGTCGGCCTGACGCGCGGCGAAGATGGCGTCCATGGTACGGCGGAAACGCTTCTGGAACGGCCGGTGACGGGCCGGCGGCAGCCAGGGCGCGGCGCGCCATTGCTTCTGCAGCGCCTGGGCCTCGCGGGCGGCGCCACGGACGTCGACGGCCTGTTCGCCCTGGTCGGCGGCCACGCTCTCGGCGAGGGCGGCGGCGCGCTCCAGCAGCGCCTGGCGGGGCTGCTCGGCCTGTCGCCAGGCCTCTTCCAGGCGCTCATCGATTTCGCTGAGCAGCGCCGAAAAGCGCTTTTGCACGTCGCGGGCGTCGGTGAAGCGCACCGGCGCGTGGCTCTTCCATTCCTGTGGCGCCTGCCGACGGATTTCCCACACCGCCTGCCAGTCCGCGTTCTGCCAGTCCTGGGCGGCGACGAAATCGGCCAGCTGCCGGCACAGTGCCTCGCGGCGCCGCAGGTTTTCCTCGCGCTGGGCGTCGAGCTCGGCGAAGTGCGCGCGGCAGGGTTCATAGGCGCGGTCGGAGGCGGCCTTGAAGCGGTCCCAGAGCGCCTGGTCCTGATCCTGGTCGGAGCTCATCAGCGCGCGCCACTCTTCGTGCAGAGCCTGGACGGCGCTGGCGCGCTCTTCGGCGTCCATGTCCGTTTCGGCGAGCGCTTCCATGCGCTCACAGAGCTGTTCTTTCTTCGGCTGGGCGGCGAACGCGTGCCAGTCGCGCAGCTCTTCCCGGCGTGGCGTGAGACGCTCAAGCTGCTGCTGCAGCCAGGGGTCGTTCTGCTCGGCCAGCACCGCTTCGGCTTTGTGCCAGAGCCGGTTGGCGTGCTTGAGATTGCCCTGTTGCAGCTCCCGGCGCAGGGCCACCACCAGACCGCGGTGCTCGCTGTCGGCGCCGGTCCGCGCCGGCGCCTGCCGGGGATTCTGTTGCTGCTTCGGCTCTTCCTGCTGTTCGGGAGGCTCGGGCGGGCGGGCCGCCGCCAGGGCGGAAGGCGCCGCCACCTCGGCGGGCCACTGTTCGGCCAGCTCGCGGCGCTGGTCGTCGTCCTCGGCGTCCAGGGCCGCTTCCGCCAGGGCGATCAGCCGGCGCCATTCGCTCAACCGGGAGTGGAACATCAGGTCGGACTCGTCGTCCGCCTCGAGCAGTTCGCCGGCGGCCTGCCAGCGTCGCTCCTGGGTGGCCACCGCCGAGCGCAGCTCGCCGAGCTGCTGGTCCCAGGTCTCCGCGCTCAGGTCGCGATACAGAGAACGCAGGGTGTCCAGGGCGGCGCGGCGCTCGTGGGCGGCGGATTCCAGCGCTTCCTGGCGGGCCGCCGCTTCCTGCTGCTCGCGCCGATGCGCGTGGCACTGCGCCAGGGCGCTTTCCACGCGGGCGGAGCGGGCGTCATCGGCCTGTTCGGCCAGTGCCCGCCAGCGTTGTTCCAGTTGCTGCAGGCGGCCTTCGAACAGCGGGTCGGCGCTGTGTTGGGCCAGTTGTTCCAGGGCGTCGATCAGGGCGTCGAGCTGTTCCTCGTGGCGGCGCGCCTCGGCGTCCCGGGCCTGCAGGGCCTTGACGCGGTCGCGGGCGACGCGCACCACCTTTTTGTCGCGGCCTTCGCGGCCCAGCTGACGCAGCAGGGTGGCGTCCTCCAGACGTTCGGCGGCGGCCAGACGCAACGCGGCGTCGGCGCCTTCCAGGGCCAGGCGGTAGAGCGCGTCCGGATCGTCGATGGCGGCCAGGGCCGCCTCCCGGCACGCCTGGTCGGGGCTGTGGCGGGCCACATGCAGCAGCACCCGGGCATTGCCGGTGTGCTGGATCAGCCGCAGCCGGGTGTCCACCGCCGGGGCGCCGTCCACGGTGCCGGCCAGCAGCGCCACGAAGCGGTCCGAGGCGGCGTCACGCACGCCGGCGTCGCCGTCCGCTTCGATCAGCCGGTCCAGCAGGTGCAGGTCCAGCAGGGCCGACACGGCGGCGGCGCGCACCCTGGCGCTGTCGTCGTCGCGGGCGAGTTTCGACAAAGTTTCCTGATCCTGGCGCGGATCCAGGGTCGCGACCGCCTGGGCGCGAACCTCGGCGTCGCGGTGTTGCCACCGGGGTTTGAACAGTTTGCCTAGCATGGCCATCCCATTGGATTTGCTTTGTATTTATGCGGCGCCAGGGGGCGCCGGGCCACTACTATAGGCAACCCTCGGATAGGATCACAGACGTGACTCGATAAGAGCGTCTTTTTCCGCCCAGATTTCGCTCACCCACTCCTGAATGCGGCGCCGGAACTCCGGGTCGTTCTCGTAATCGCCCTGCGCCGCCCAGTCCGGGATCGGCCGGCGCCGGGCGATCACTTCCACCCGGTCCATGTCGCCGCCCAGGAAGCCGAGCAGGGAACGGCTGGTGCCGGGAGGATAGACAATGGTGAAGTCGAGCAGGCAGTGCAGCTGGCCGCCCATGGCTTTAAGGGTAAAGGCGGCGCCCCCGGCCTTGGGTTTGAGCAGGTGCCGGTAGGGCGAATCCTGCTGGCGGTGTTTTTCCTCCGTGAAGCGGGTGCCTTCGAAGAAGTTCATCACCGACACCGGATAGTGCGCGTACTTCTCGCAGGCCTTGCGGGTGGTCTCCATGTCCTTGCCTTTGAGCTCCGGACGTTTTTCCAGCTGGGCGCGGCTGTAGCGCTTCATGAACGGAAAATCCAGCGCCCACCAGGCCAGCCCCAGCAGCGGCACCCAGATCAGCTCCTGTTTGAGGAAGAACTTCAGCGACGGCACCCGGCGGTTGGTGACTTTCTGCAACACCAGAATGTCCGCCCAGGACTGGTGGTTGGAGGTCATCAGATACCACTCATGGCGGGCCAGGCCGTCCATGCCTTCCACCCGCCATTCCACCTGACTGAACAGATCAATGATCGCGTTGTTGATCGCCATCCAGGTTTCGGCGATCACCACCAGCACCCGGGACAACCGAACCTGGGCGGCGTGGAACGGCAGCAGCAGCCGGAGCAGGGCGAACAGATACAGGGGGGTGACCAGCAACAGGGTGTTGATAAAGATCCCCACCAGCGCCAGCACGCCGCGGATTTTTGTTGAAACGGTCATCAGCGTTACACGGTTGCGGAGTAAGCGCGCATGCTAGCGCAGATGGCGTGCCGGCCCCATGTCAGTTTCGGTCACTCGGGCGACCAGGGTTGCCATTGGCGAGGCTACCGCGAGCGGGTAGGGTCGGGTTTTCGAATTGAAGGAGCGGTGTTCATGAGTGGTCCCCTGGCGTCTTTGAAAGTTCTGGATTTTTCCACCCTGTTGCCCGGTCCGTTCGCGACCCTGATGCTGGCCGACATGGGGGCCGAGGTGCTGCGCGTGGAATCACCCACCCGTCCGGACATGGTGCGGCTGCTGCCGCCGTCCGAGGACGGCGTGTCGGCGGTGCACGGCTATATCAACCGCTCCAAGCGGTCGATCGCCGTGGATCTGAAGAAGCCGGAAGGCAAGGAGATCATCCGGCGTCTGGTGGCCGAGTACGACATTATCGTCGAGCAGTTCCGGCCCGGGGTCATGGACCGCCTGGGCGTGGGCTACGAAGACCTTAAGGCGATCAACCCGGGGCTGATCTACTGCTCGATCACCGGCTACGGCCAGGACGGGCCCTACCGGGACCGGGCCGGCCACGATCTGAACTATCTGTCGATCGCCGGCATGACCGCCTACAACGGCCGCAAGGCCTCCGGCCCGGCGCCGATGGCGTTCCAGGTGGCGGACATCGCCGGCGGTTCCTGCCATGCGGTGATGGGCGTGCTGGCGGCGGTGATCCACCGCCAGAGCACCGGCGAGGGCCAGCACGTGGACATCTCCATGACCGACGCCGCCTTCAGCCTGCACGGCCTGGCCGCGCCGCCGGCCCTGGTGGGCGGGCAGGATCCGGACCTGGAGACCACCCAGCTCAACGGCGGCGGCTTCTATGACTGCTACCGCACCCGCGACGGACGCTTTATGTCCGTGGCCGGCCTGGAGCCGCAGTTTTTCACCCAGTTCTGCCAGGCCATCGGCAAGCCGGAACTGACCAGTAAGGGCATGACCCTGGACCCGACCGTGGTGGCGGAAGTGAAAGCGGAGATCGCCGAGGTGATCGGCGGCCAGGACTACGACCACTGGTGCCGGGTGTTCGCCGATCTGGATTGCTGCGTGGAGCCGGTGCTGAGTTTCTCCGAAGCCACCGAGCATCCGCAGCTGAAGGCCCGCGACATGGTGGTGGAGGTGCCGCGCCACGACGGCGGCAAGCAGCGCCAGGTGGCGTCGCCGTTCAAGTTCTCCGCCACGCCGGTGGGCTACCGTTTCAGCGGTGCCCGTCTCGGTCAGCACAGCGACGAAGTGCTGTCCGACCACGGCTTCAGCGACGAGGATATCCAGGCCTTCAAGGATTCCGGCGCGGTGGGTTGATCGGTAATTCCCGCCGCCTCCGGGCGGCGCTATGCTGTCGTCATGAGGCGACTTTCCGGGCTGTTGATACTTTGCATGATGGGGCTTCCGTTACCCGGGACGGCGGCCCCGGCGACCTCCACGGATCCCTGTACCCAGGGACCGCGCTCCCTCTGGGTGGACCGCACCCACGACTGGCTGTCCCGCGGCCTGTGCTGGCCGAGCCGCTGGGTGGACGGCTTTTTCGCAGACCCGCTCAGCACCAGCAACGAGCCCGCCGCCAGCCTGGTGCGCATCACCGGCGAGCGCATCTGGCGGGACGACGGTCTGGACGACCGCGACCTGGATGTGGACGCCCGGGTGTGGCTGCCGAGCGCCGAGCGGCGGCTGTCCCTGCTGTTTCGCAGCAACGAGGACGACACCGTGGCGGACGGCCCGCAGGCTTCCGAAGTCACCGGCATCGGCGAGGACGACAGCGGCTTTCGCGGCGCGCTGCGCTGGGTGATCAACCGCACCGAGGCCATGGACCTGGACCTGGACACCGGCGTGCGCTCCGACCTGACCACCTTTACCCGGCTGCGTTACCGCAGCGTCCATCCCCTGTTCAACGAATCGGCCTGGCTGCGGTTCACCGAGCGGGTCGAATGGCGTGACCCCAAAGGCTGGCGCAGCCGCTCCCTGTTCGAGGTCGACCGCGCCTTGAGCGATACCGCCAGCGTGCGCCTGGCCAGCGAGATTCAGTACAGCGAGGAATTGAACGAGGACGGGCGCGGGCTGGGGCTGTTCCAGGGCGCCAATCTGTTCCTGCGCCAGAGCGACAAGGCGGCCTGGAATCTGGGTGCCGGGGCCGCCGGCTTCACCAAGCCGGAGGCGCGGGTGGACAGCTACCGCTGTTACGTGCGCTACCGGCGCCAGGTGTGGCGGCCGTGGCTGTTCGTGGAAGTGGAGCCGTTCGTCCTGTGGCCCCGGGACCAGGGCTATCAGGGGGTGAACGGCGTTACCGTGCGGCTGGAGACGCTGTTCGGCCGCCTGGACGGCTGACGCCGCTCAGTTGGCCCAGGTGCTGCGGCGGCGGCCCGACTTGGATTTCAGCAGCAGGCCGGCGATGGCGCCGAGAATCAGAATGCCGACCCCGGTGATCCATTGCTGGGAGGTGTTATTACCGCGCAGCATGGCGTTTTCCGCTTTCACCTGGTCGAGCTCCGAGCGCAGCATGCTGAGCTCTTCGTTGAGCCGGCGGTTGGCCTGATCCAGGCGGATCGGATCGGCGGCCACGTCGCGCAGGTTTTCCAGCTCGTCGCTGCGGCTGCTCAGCGACCCCTTAAGCTCTTCGTTTTCGGCACTCAGGCGGTCGCGCTCCGCTTCCACGCTGCTCAGGCGCTCGCGCATTTCGGTCATGCGGCTTTCCATTTGCTTGCGGTCGCCGCTGATCTGTTCCAGACGAATGGCGGCGGTGGGGGAACGGCTGATGTACTGCTTGCCGATATAACCCTCGGTGTCGCCGAAGCGGATGTGCGCCCAGTCACCGTCTTCCCCCAGAAATTCCACCCGGGTGCCGCTTTTCAGGCCGCGATGGACGATGCGGTAGCCGGAACCGGCGCCGGAGCGCACCGGCACGTAGATTTCATCGTCGATCCAGGCGGTGGCGGCCAGGGCCGGTGTGGACAAGCAGGGCAATCAGCACGAAGCAGAGCCAGCGAACGAGCATTAACAGGTACTCCTTAGAATTCAAGGCGCGAAGTTTAGGCAACCCTCGGCGGCAATGGCGCCGAAATAGTCACATTTTCCGGCGCTTCGCGGGTCGATTTTGTAAAAACTCAGGGCAGGACGGCCTTGAAGGGCTTCACCTGGACGTGCGCGTAGACGCCGGCGGCCACATAGGGGTCGGCGTCGGCCCAGTCACGGGCGGCTTGCAGCGATTCGAACTCCGCCACCACCAGCGAGCCGCTGAAGCCGGCGTCGCCGGGGTCCTCGCTGTCCACCGCCGGCAGCGGCCCGGCCAGAATCAGGCGGCCCTGATCACGCAGCCGCTCCAGGCGGGCGATATGGTCGGGGCGGGCGGTCTTGCGCAGCGGCAGGGAGTCGGCCACGTCTTCACTGATTATCGCGTACAGCATCGTCGTCCTTTTTCTTCGGTTCCTCGGCGGATTTTTCCTGATGGAACAGTTGTTTGCGGTCTTCCTCGGAAATGTGCCGGTAGAAATACAGGAACACCGCCACGTAGAACACCATCTGGATGGCGGTGAAGCCGAACAGTTTGAAATTGACCCAGAAGTCGGTGCTGAACGTATAGGCAATGAACAGATTGAGCCCGCCCAGGGCCATGAAATAGAGCACGAAGGCCAGGTTGAGGCGGGTCCACTGGGCGGCGCCCAGCGCCACCACGCGGCCGAAGCCGCTGATCATCAGTTTTTCGCACAGCCGCTGCAGCAGGTTGCGCTCGCGCAGGAAATGCCCGCCCAGCAGCACCGCCGCCAGCACGAAGCTGATGATCGACGGCCGCCACTTGATGAACACATCGTCGCGCAGCAGCAGGGTGAGGCCGCCGAACACCAGAGTGACGGCCAGCACCATCAGGTGCAGGCGGTGCCAGCGCCTCCAGATCAGGCGGCCGGCGACCACCTGAAAGCTGGTGGCGGCGATGATGCCCCAGGTGGCGAGCATGATGTCGCGGCCACTGAGAAAATAGAGGCCGAAAAACACCACCACGGGGAGATAATCAAACAATTGCTTCATGGACACGCATCCTTACCGGGACCGCCGATGGTAGCGGGAACGGCGGCGCAAATCATCCCGCCGGGGCAGGTTGTGTGATACCTTGCCCGCCATGACCGATACCACCCGTTTCCAGCGCCCCGATTTCCACAGCCACAGCCTGGCCTCGGACGGCGTGCTGTCGCCCGCCGATCTGGTGGCCCGCGCCGCCGATCACGGCGTCGACGCCCTGGCGCTCACCGACCACGATACCCTGGCCGGCCTGCCCGAGGCGCGCCGCGCCGCGGACCGGCACGGCATCACCCTGGTGCCGGGCATCGAGCTGTCGGTGCTGTGCGGCAGCCGGGAAATCCACGTGCTCGGCCTGTGGGTGGACCCGGACGCGCCGGTGCTGGTGGAGCGGGTCAACCGTCAACTGGAGGCCCGCCGCGAGCGGGCGGTGCGCATCGGCGCCCGCCTGGACAAGGCGGCCCGGCTGGAACACAGCTACCGCAAGGCCTGCGAGCTGGCCGACAGCGACACCCCGGGGCGGCCCTGGTTTGCGAAAATGCTGGTGGAAGCCGGCGTGGTGCGCGATCAGCGCCACGCGTTCAACCGTTTCCTTAAGAAAGGCCAGTCCGGCTTCGTGTCGACCCCCTGGGTGAGCCTGGAGGAGGGCGTCTCGGAACTGCTGGCCGCCGGCGGCATTCCGGTGCTGGCCCATCCCCAGGCCTACGGCCTGACCCGCAAGCGGCTGCGAGAGCTGGTGCGCGATTTCCGCAATGCCGGCGGCCTGGCCCTGGAGGCGATGATGCCCGGGCTCAGCCCGCAGCAGGCGGCGCTGCTCGAGGAGTGCTGGCGGCATTTCGACCTGGCGGTGTCCGGCGGCAGCGATTTCCATTCCCCCCAGCAGAAATGGCTGGCGCTGGGCGGCCTGCCGCCGTTTCCGGCGGACGGCACGCCGGTCTGGGCGCTGCCCCAGGCGGGTGTTGCGCCGACCGGGGCGCGGGTGGAGAATGCGGCCCCATGACCGATGTATTGCATATCCACCCCGAAACACCCCAGCCGCGCCTGATCCGCCAGGCCGTGGACGTGATCCGTGGCGGCGGGCTGATCGCCTATCCCACCGACACCACCTACGCTCTGGGTTGCGGGATCGGCGAGAAGGACGCCCTGGATCGCCTGATCCGCCTGCGCCGGCTGGACAATAAACACCAGTTCACTTTGCTGTGCCCGGACCTGTCGGTGCTGGCCACCTACGCCAAGGTGGACAACCCGGACTACCGGCTGCTCAAGGCGCACACGCCGGGGCCCTACACCTTCATTCTCAGCGCCACCAGCGAGGTGCCGCGGCGGCTGATGCACCCCAAGAAGCGCACCATCGGCATCCGCGTGCCGGATCATCCGATCTGCCAGGCGCTGCTCAACGAGCACGGCGGGCCGATCATGACCTCCACCGCCCATCTGCCCGACGACGAGTTCCCGCTGACCGACCCCCAGGACGTGCGCGATTTCCTGCAGGGGCAGGTGGATCTGGTGATCGACGGCGGCTTCTGCGGCGTCACCGAGACCACCGTGATTTCGCTGGCCGACGGCAACGGCCCGGAGGTGGTCCGCGAAGGGGCCGGCCCGCTGGACGCTATCTTCTGAGCGGGTTGCGCCCAGCCCTGTCTTTACACCGTCTCTTCCCTTTATAATCGCCGCTTTCCGCCGTTACGACAGGAGTCGGCTTTTGAGTTCCGTGGTTCCCTCCCAAAGAGTGGTATCGGGCATGCGCGCCACCGGGCGCCTGCATTTGGGGCATTACCATGGCGTGCTTAAGAATTGGGTGCGCTTGCAGCATGAGTACGAGTGTTTCTTTTTCGTCGCGGACTGGCACGGTCTGACCACTGAATACGAGGATCCGCACGGTATTCAGGGCCACGTCTGGGATCTGGTGACCGACTGGCTGGCCGCCGGGGTGAACCCCGGGTCCGCCACGCTGTTCATCCAGAGCCAGGTGCCCGAGCACGCCGAGCTGCATCTGCTGCTGTCGATGATGACGCCGCTGTCCTGGCTGGAACGGGTGCCGACCTACAAGGATCAGCAGGAAAAGCTGCGCGAGAAAGACCTGAGCACTTACGGCTTTCTCGGCTACCCGCTGCTGCAGGCGGCGGACATCCTGATCTACCGGGCCGGCCAGGTGCCGGTGGGCGCCGACCAGGTGGCCCATGTGGAGCTGACCCGCGAAGTGGCGCGGCGCTTCAACCACCTCTACGGCCGCGAGCCCGGCTTCGAAGAGGCGGTGACCGCGGCGATCAAGAAGATGGGCAAGAAGCAGGCGCGCATCTACGCCGATAACCGGCGCAAGTACCAGGAGCAGGGCGACGAGTCGGCCCTGGAAGCGGCCCGCGCGCTGGTGCAGAACCAGCAGAACATCACGCTCGGCGACAAAGAACGCCTGAACGGGGACCTGGAAGGCGGCGGCAAGGTGATCCTGCCGGAGCCGCAGTCGCTGCTTACGCCGGCCTCGAAGATGCCCGGCCTGGACGGTCAGAAAATGTCGAAGTCCTACGGCAACTTCATCAGCCTGCGCGAGGAGCCGGACGACGTGGACGCCAAGATCCGCCGCATGCCCACCGATCCGGCGCGGGTGCGCCGCAGCGATCCCGGCACGCCGGAGAAGTGCCCGGTGTGGGAGTTCCACAAGGTGTATTCCGACGAGCGCACCCGCCAGTGGGTTCAGGAAGGCTGCACCTCCGCCGGCATCGGCTGCCTGGAGTGCAAGAAGCCGGTGATCGAAGCGGTGCAGGCGGAGCTGGAGCCGATCCGGCGCCGCGCCGAGGACCATTTGCGTAATCCGGATCTGGTGCGCACGATTGTTTCCGAAGGGTGTGAAGAGGCCCGCGAAGTGGCCCGCGCCACCCTCGACGAAGTGCGCTCGGTAATGGGCCTTCAATACCGGTAACGGTGAACCATGGGACGCCAGGGCAGATGAACGAAGTGGTCAAGCAACAGGTCCCGAAGGCCGGTAACCCGCTGGCGCCGCCGGCGCCGCACCAGGCGGAGATGCCGTTCGGCCTGATGTACGGCCAGGCGATCACCAAGCTGCCCGACGATCTCTACATACCGCCGGACGCCCTGGAAGTGTTCCTGGAGGCGTTCGAAGGCCCGCTGGATCTGCTGCTGTACCTGATCAAACGGCAGAACCTGGATATTCTCGACATCCCCGTGGCCCAGATCACGACTCAGTACATGGAGTACGTGGAGCTGATGAAGGCCATGAACCTGGAGCTGGCCGCGGAATATCTGGTGATGGCGGCGATGCTGGGCGAGATTAAATCGCGCACCCTGCTGCCGCGACCGGTGCACGATGAAGAGGACGAGGCGGAGGACCCGCGCGCCGAGCTGATCCGCCGCCTGCAGGAATACGAGCGCTTCAAGCAGGCCGCCGAGGACATCGACAACCTGCCGCGCCAGGAGCGGGATTTTCAGATCGCCGCCGCGCGCCGCCCCGAATACGTGCGCGAAAAGGCGCAGCCGGACGTGGATCTGCGCGAGCTGCTGCTGGCCTTCAAGGAAGTGCTGTACCGGGCGGACATGTTCGAAAACCACCAGGTGTCGCGGGAAAAACTGTCCACCCGGGAGCGCATGGCGAACGTGCTGGACCGCCTGAAAGGCCGGGAATTCGTGCCCTTCGTGGAATTGTTCGAAGCCAGCGAAGGGCGCCTCGGCGTGGTGGTCAGCTTCCTGGCGATTCTTGAACTGGTCAAAGGGTCGCTGATCGAGCTGGTGCAGAGCGGGCCCTTCAGCCCCATCCATGTGAAGGCCAGAACCCTGGTGCTGGAAGAATCGGAAGCCCTGGCGGCGCTGGAACTGGATGACGAACCTTACGAGGCTGACGAGGATGAGTAACCGTGGAGCCGGATAAGATAAAACAGATCGTCGAAGCGGCGATCTTCGCCGCCGACGGCCCGCTGGACCGGGACGCGCTGTTGTTGCTGTTCGATGAGCAGGAGCGCCCGGAGAAAGCCGATCTGTCCCGGTCACTGGAGCAGATCAGCGAGGACTACGCGGAGCGCGGCATCGAGCTCAAGGAAGTGGCGTCCGGGTTCCGCTTCCAGGTGCGCAAGGACCTGGGGCCCTGGGTGAGCCGCCTGTGGCAGGAAAAGCCGCCGCGCTACAGCCGCGCGATCCTCGAGACCCTGGCGCTGGTGGCCTACCGGCAGCCGATCACGCGGGGCGAGATCGAGGAGATCCGCGGCGTATCGGTGAGCTCGCACATCATCAAGAGCTTGCTGGAGCGCAACTGGGTGCGGGTGGTCGGTCACCGGGACGTGCCGGGGCGGCCGGCGATGTTCGCCACCACCCGGCAGTTTCTCGACTATTTCGATCTGAAAAGTCTGGAAGATTTGCCGCCGTTGTCGGAAATCAAGGACCTGGACAAGCTCAACGAGGAACTGGCGCTCAGCGACGCGCCGGATCCCGACAGCGGCGACCGCGCCGATGACGACAACGACGCCACGGCCGCCTTCGGTGCCCGCACCGAAGGGGAGCGCGAAGCCCGTAACGAGGAAATTTTCGCCGCCCTGGACGAAGAACCGGAACTGGACGACTCCACCCTGATGAGCATCGACAAGGTGGATTCCGTCAACGCCGGCTTCGAAGAGGAATTTCGCCGCAAACCGGCCCCCGCCGAGGGGACCGGCGAGCAAGCCGCCAAGGCGGCCGACGAGGACGAGCAATCGCCCCATGAGTGAAAAGTTACAGAAAGTTCTGGCCCGCACCGGGCTGGGATCACGCCGTGAGCTGGAAACCTGGATCGCCGATGGGCGGGTTTCCGTGAACGGCCAGGTGGCAACGCTGGGAGACCGGGCGGAGCCGGAAGACACCATCAGAGTCGACGGCAGGATCATTCGAGTGAAGGCGGAAGAAGACATAGTTCGGCGCGTGATCATTTATCACAAGCCGGTCGGGGAAGTGTGCTCGCGGAACGATCCGCAGGGCCGCCCCACCGTGTTCGATAACCTCCCCAAGCTGCAGGGCATGCGCTGGGTGCAGGTGGGCCGTCTGGACATCAACACCACCGGGCTGATGCTGTTCACCACCGACGGTGAGCTGGCCCACCGGCTGATGCACCCGTCCAACGGCTTTATCCGCGAATACGCGGTGCGCGTCCACGGCACCCTCAGCGAGGACAAGCGCAAGGCGATGCTGGACGGCGTGCTGCTCGAGGACGGCGTGTCCAGGTTCGACAGCATCGAGGACGCCGGCGGCGCCGACGAGGGCGCCAACCACTGGTACAAGGTGCGGCTGACCGGCGGCAAGTACCGGGAAGTGCGCCGCCTGTTCCAGTCCCAGGACCTGGAAGTGGCGCGGCTGATCCGCATCCGCTTCGGCGATCTGACGCTGCCGTCGTCGCTGCGCACCGGGCGCTGGCAGGAACTCAGCGAGCAGGAGATCAAGCCGCTCACCGATCGCGTGGATCTGAAAGGCAAGAAATACACCGGCCTCTACGGCCGCGCCCGGCTGCGCCACCAGCGCGGCGACAAGCCGCCGCGCAAGCCGCGCCGCAACCCCTACCGCCGTTAAGGCAGCCGCATCAGCGCGCCCACCAGGGCGGGCAGGGCGGTCTCCACACGCAGGATCCGGCTGCCGAAACGGTGGCAGCCGAAGCCCTGCTGCTCCAGCAGCGCCACTTCAAAGGGCGTCCAGCCGCCCTCCGGGCCGATCGCCAGGGTGGCGGGCTCATCCAGGCCCCGCGGCAGCTCCGGAAACGGACCCGGGTGCGCCACCAGGCGCCGCCCTGGACCCGCCCACTGATCCAGCTCGTCCTCGACGAAGGGCCGGAAGCGCGGCGCCAGCCGCAGCCTCGGCATCACCGGGTCGCCGGCCTGTTCCAGCCCCAGCAGCAATTTTTCCCGCAGCAGGTCGCCCTTGAGGTTGGGCGTCTGCCAGTAGCTCTTGTCGACCTTGGCAGCGTTCACCAGCACGATGTTCTTGATGCCCAGGCTGGCGGCGTCCACCAGCAACCGCTTGAGCATCTTGGGGCGGGGCAGGGCCAGCAGCAGGTTCAGGGGCAGGGCGGAGACCGGCTTCGAATCTACTTTAAAAGATATATCTATCTCATTGTTTTTAATGGATTCAATCACTGCCTGCCCGGTGCCTTCGTCGAGCAGGCCGGCGCGGCAATGGTCGCCCTCCGCGAGCTTGAGCACGGAGCGCACATGGGTGGCCTGGCGGTCGTCAAGACGCCAGCGGTCGCCGTCGAGGCGCTGGTCGGGGTGCAGCAATAACAGATTCATGGCGGCGGATTATGCCACACCCGGGGCGGCCGGCTGACGCAAACCGACTGCAACATGGCCATTCTGGCCCTTTGCCCGGGGTGCGCGGGTTGCTAGAGTGCGCAGCGTTATTCTCGCTGATGTGGAGAAACTCGCATGCAGTTTCAGGGCACTGAACAGTACGTTGCCACGGAAGATCTCAAAATGGCCGTTAACGCGGCCATCGCTTTGCAGCGTCCGCTGCTGATCAAGGGTGAGCCGGGCACCGGTAAAACCCTGCTCGCCGAACAGGTGGCCGAATCACTGGGCATGCCGCTGCTGGCCTGGCATATCAAGTCCACCACCAAGGCCCAGCAGGGCCTGTACGAGTACGACGCGGTCTCCCGCCTGCGCGACTCCCAGCTCGGCGCCGAAGGNGTCGAGGACGTGTCCAACTACATNAAGAAGGGCAAGCTNTGGGAGGCCTTCCAGGCCGACGACCAGGTGGTGCTGNTGATCGANGAGATCGACAAGGCGGACATCGAATTCCCCAACGATCTGCTCCAGGAGCTGGATCGCATGGANTTCTTCGTCTACGAAACCGGCGANACCNTTCGCGCCGAGAAGCGCCCNATCGTGATCATCACCTCCAACAATGAGAAAGAGCTGCCCGANGCCTTCCTGCGCCGCTGCTTCTTCCANTACATCAATTTCCCCGATGCCAAGACCATGATGCAGATCGTGGACGTGCACTTCCCGGAAATTAAGAAGGAGCTGGTCACCGAGGCGCTGGANATCTTCTTCGACCTGCGCAAAGTGCCGGGCATGAAGAAGAAGCCCTCCACCAGCGAGCTGATCGACTGGCTCAAGCTGCTGATGGCCGACGACATCCCCCAGGACATCCTGCGNAACCGCGACACCAAGACCGCGGTCCCGCCGCTGTACGGCGCCCTGGTCAAGAACGAAGCGGACGTACAGCTGCTGGAACGGCTGGCTTTCATGAGCCGCCGGGAACGGTAGATCCTTTAACCGATAGAGGTTTCTATGCTGATCGGTTTTTTCGAGGACCTGCGCGCCCATAAGGTGCCGGTGACGCTGCGCGAGCTGCTGGACCTGTTCGGCGCGCTCAAGCACCACGTGGCGTTCGGGTCCATCGAGGACTTCTACATGCTGTCGCGGACGGTGATGGTCAAGGACGAAAAGTACTATGACCGTTTCGACCGCGCCTTCGCGCACTATTTCGAGGGCCTGGAAAGCATCGAGCCGGGCTGGCTGAGCCAGACCATTCCCGAGGAATGGCTGCGCAAGCAGATGGAAAAGACCCTGTCCGCGGAAGAGCGGGAAAAACTGCAGGGGCTGGGCAGCCTGGAAAAGATCCTCGAGGAGCTGAAAAAGCGCCTGGAAGAGCAGGAAAAGCGCCACCAGGGCGGCAACAAATGGGTCGGCACCGGCGGCACCAGCCCGTTCGGCGGCTACGGCGAGAACCCGGAAGGGGTGCGCATGACCGGCCCGTCGCGCAACAAGAGCGCGGTGAAGGTCTGGGAAAAGCGGGAATTCCGCAACCTGGACGACTCCGTGGAGCTGGGCATCCGCAACATCAAGCTGGCCCTGCGCCGGCTGCGCCAGTTCGCCCGCACCGGCCGCGACGAAGAGCTGGACATGGACGACACCATCCGCTCCACCGCGCGCAACGCCGGGCTGCTCGACATCAAGATGCGCCCGGAGCGGGAGAACCGCGTCAAGGTGCTGCTGTTCTTTGATATCGGCGGCTCCATGGACCCCTATATCAAGCTCTGCGAGGAGCTGTTCTCCGCCGCCCGGCTGGAGTTCAAGCATCTCGAGTATTTCTACTTCCACAACTTCGTCTACGAATACGTGTGGAAGGACAACCGGCGCCGCTGGGACGAGAAGTTCTCCACCTGGGACGTGCTGCACAAGTACGGCAGCGACTACAAGGTGATCTTCATCGGCGACGCCGCCATGAGCCCCTACGAAGTGAACTCGGTGGGCGGTTCCGTGGAGCACTGGAACGACGAGCCCGGCGCGGTCTGGTTCCAGCGCATCAAGGAAACCTACGAGAAGGTGGTGTGGATCAACCCGGAGCCGGAAAAGGCCTGGCAGATGACCACCTCCACCCAGTGGATCAAGCAGCTCAACGACCACCACATGTACCCGCTCACCCTGGACGGGATCGAGCGGGCGATGCGNTANCTGAGCATAGGCGCCACGTAGGCAAGAGCTGGGCAGGNCGGCCGGGATCNCCGNCCGGCCTTGCTATTTTCCCTTCAAAAAGCTGTCGATCATATCCATCGGCAGCGGGAAGACCACCGTGGTGGTGCGCTCGTTGGCCACTTCGGTGAGGGTCTGCAGATAGCGCAGTTGCAGCGCCTGGGGCTGTGACGACAGGGTGCGCGCCGCGTCCAGCAGGACTTCCGAGGCTTCCTTCTCGCCGTTGGCGTGAATCACCTTGGCGCGCCGCACCCGCTCCGCTTCCGCCTGGCGGGCGATCACCCGCACCATGTCCTCGTCCAGGTCCACGTGTTTGATCTCCACGTTGGCCACCTTGATGCCCCAGGGATCGGTCTGCTCGTCGAGGATTTCCTGGATGTCCCGGTTCAACTCGTCCCGGGAGGCGAGCATTTCATCCAGCTCGTGCTTGCCCAGCACCGAGCGCAGGGTGGTTTGCGAGAGCTGGCTGGTGGCGTCGTAGAAGTCCTCCACGTTGATCACCGCCCGTTCCGGGTCGACCACGCGGAAGTAGAGCACCGCGTTGACCTTCACCGAGACGTTGTCGCGGGAAATCACGTCCTGGCTGGGCACGTCCAGCACCCGCACCCGCAGGTCCACCTTCACCATCTGCTGAATCACCGGGATCACCAGAATCAGCCCCGGCCCCTTCACTTTGTGATAGCGGCCCAGCATGAAGATCACGCCGCGCTCGTACTCGCGGAGAATGCGGAACATGCTGACCACGAAGCCGACGACCAGAATCGCCAGCGCAATCCAGAAATATTGGAAGATCATGGTTTGTCTCCTTTGCGGGACACATGAAGAGTGAGGCCGTCCCGGCGGCGGATGGTCACCGTTTCGCCCTTAAGGACCGCCTCGTCAGTGGTGGCGCGCCACAGTTCGCCGGCGGCGCGCACCTGGCCGTTGCCGTCCGGCCCGAAATCGTTTGCCGCCACGGCATCCTGGCCGATCAGCGTGTCGCCGCCGGTGACCACCGGGCGGCCGTGGGCCTTGAACGCCAGCCGCACCGTCAGGCCGGTGAGCGCCAGGCTGCCCACGCCCACCGCCGCGATCACCGGCACCGCGACCCGGAAGGCGGGCAGGTCCGTGTCCATCAGCATGATCGAGCCGATCACCAGGGCCACGGCGCCGCCCACGCCGAGGACGCCGAAGCTGGGCGATAGCCCCTCCGCCACCATCAAGCCGATGCCGAGCAGGATCAATCCCAGGCCCACATAGCTCACCGGCAGCATCTGCAGCGCATACAGCGCCAGCAACAGGCAGATGGCGCCGAGCACGCCGGGGATGCCGAAACCGGGGTTGGAGAACTCCAGAATCAGCCCGTAGATGCCCACCAGCATCAGAATGTAGGCGATGCTGGGGTTGGTGATCACCGCCAGGAAGCGGGTGCGCCAGTCCGGCTCCAGCTCCACCAGCCGGTAGTCGGTGAGCGCCAGGGTGCGCTCGGCGTCCCCGTCACGGACGGTAAAGCCGTCGAGACGGGCGAGCAGGGCGTCCAGATCCGGCGCCACCAGGTCGATCACCTGTTGCGCCTGGGCCTCGGTGGCGGTCAGGCTGACCGCCTCGCGCACCGCGCGCTCGGCCCAGTCCGCGTTGCGCCCGCGCAATTCCGCCAGGCCGCGAATATAGGCCACGGCGTCGTTGACCTGCTTGCGGCGCAGCGCGGAGGCATTGTCTTCGACTTTGTCATCGGCTTGCGGCTCGGCGTCGTCGCCGGCCGGGGAGGGCGCGCCGCCACCGCCCAGCTGCACCGGCGTGGCGGCCCCCAGGTTGGTGGCCGGGGCCATGGCGGCCACGTGGGAGGCGTAGAGCAGGTAGGTGCCGGCGCTGGCCGCGCGGCTGCCGGACGGTGACACATAGGTGGCCACCGGCACCCGGGAATCAAGAATCGCCTGGATCATAACGCGCATCGACTTATCCAGACCGCCCGGTGTGTCCAGGCGCACCACGAACAGCGCCGCCCCGGCGCGGTTGGCGTCCTCCAGGGCACGCACGAAACCGTCGCTGACCGCCGGGCCGATGGCGCCGCGGAGGTCCATGACCCGCACCTCGGGCCGGTCTTCGCTGGACGGCTGGGAAGGGGGTTGCGCCTGGCCGGTGGCGGCGAGCAGCCAGCAGGGCGGCGAGGGCGATAAGGCCTCCGCCCAGGCGGCGCCCAAGGGGCCGCTTCCCGGGTGAAAGNTGTCGATCGCTGCCGGCTACAGAGGTCATGCGCGTCTCTTCGCTGCTTTTCGCTGCTTGGTGGCTGCTGTTTCCATGAAAACGCAGTTCGCCGGTCCCGGCAATGGAAACCGGCGGTGCCCCCCTTTTCGCCCTGCGCGCCATGCTGCATAGTACGACGNAGTTCCGCCCCGCCATGCATCGGCCCTGAAGTACCGCGATGACCGCCTNCAACANCCGCCAATATCTGATCCGGACCCTGATGCTGGCCGTGCTGGTCCAGCCGGCCGCCGCCGCGGGCCTGTTCCAGGGGCTCACCAGCGTGGAAGCCGGCCCCCGGCTGGACGACGACGGCGTGATCCGCCAGCAGGTGGAGCAGGACGAGATGTTTCTGGAGGCGGGCTCCGGCGCGCGTATTCAGCTGCCGACCCAGTGCGTGTCCTCGGCGCTGGTGGCGCGCAGCCACAGCCGNTTCAACGCCCTGTTTCCGGACACCGAGGGCATGGTGGGCAGCGGCACCATCACCAACGAGGCCGGCCTTACCGTGGAGCGTCTGTTCGGGGCGCCCGGCGGCGCCTACCGTCTGGAGACCGCGTTCAAGGCCCACCGCATCGACCTTTACAGCTACGAGCTCAGCCACCAGGAGGCGTTCGGCTCNGCCTTCGACAGCCCGGTNACGGTGAGCGAGCAGCAGGGCTTTAACGTGGATACCCGGCTGAGCCGGTCGTTCGGCGANCTGGACCTGGCCCTGCGGGTGGANAACCTGTTCCCGGACCGGCGNCCGGGCATGGTGGCCAGCCCCTANACCNTGAAGGCCCACGCGGAACTGGCCACCGGCTTTCAGTACGCCGGCCNGCCGACCCGCCTGAACCTCAACCTGGACCGCTTCGAGGCCCTGGANCGCGANCTGGACGCCCGTTACGCCGGCGCCCGCCTGCAGTGGGGCGCCGCCGACCGCACCCGGNTANGGCTGGGCTACCGCCACGACCTGGTCGCCAATCTGGANTCGGTGGCCACCCTGGGGCTGGTGTTNCCGCTGTTCCATGTCTTCGATCTGGACATCTCCGGCACCAAGAACCCCGGCGACGCCTACGGCGTGCTGGCGCGGCTGGCCGCGCCGTTCCCGTTCTAGGCCTCGGGAATGCGGAACGANGTCACCAACGATTTCAGATGGCTGGCCTGATCCTCCAGTGAGCCGGCCGCGCTGCTGGATTGCTGCACCAGCGCNGCGTTCTGCTGGGTGACCGCGTCCATCTGCGTNACCGCGGTGCTGATCTGCTGAATGCCGCCGATCTGCTCGGTGGTGGCGGACGCCACGCCGCGCATCAGTTCGGCCAGCTTTTTGATCGACTCCACGGTGCCGTTGAGCGTTTCNCCACTGCGCTGGGTCTGNTCCGCGCAGGTGGCGATCTGCGCNCCGGTGCTTTCCAGCAGGGCACGGATCTCGCCGGCGGAATCCCCGGCNCGGCTGGCCAGCAGCCGCACCTCGCTGGCCACCACCGCGAAACCGCGGCCTTTTTCGCCGGCCCGGGCCGCTTCCACGGAGGCGTTCAGCGCCAGGATATTGGTCTGGAAGGCNATATCGTCGATGGTGGCGATAATGCCGTTCATCTTCTTGGAACTGGCCACCACCTTTTCCATAAGGTCGATGTTGGCGCGCATCTCCTCACCGCCGTGCTGGGCNCTGCGCGACGCCGCGTCGGCGAGCCGGTCGGCCTCGCGGGTGTTCTTNTCGTTGTGCTCCGAGGTGGCGCTGATCTCNTCCATGCTGGCGGCGGTCTCCTGCAGCGCGGCGGCCTGCTCCTCGGTGCGGGAGGAGAGGTCCTGGGCGCCCAGGGCGATCTCGTTGGCGCCGATNTAGACNGTCTCACTGGCGCCGCGCAACGCGGACACCAGCTTGACCAGGGAATCGCTCATTTCCGCCATGGCGGCCAGCAGTTGCGCCGGCTCGTCGCGCCCGCGGGCGACGATGCGCTCGCGCAGGTCCCCNTGAGCNATGCGGCGGGCCACGCCCAGGGCGTCGGCGAGGGGCAGGGTGATGCTNCGGGTNATCACCACCGCCAGGACCGCCGACACCAGCAGCGCCACGGCGGCGAACACCACCAGACCGAGCAGCGCCTGGGTGACCAGCGCCTGCAGCGTGGGGCCCAAGCCGCCGAGGTTCTCCATGGCGATGTCATGGATGCCCTGGGCGGCGTCCTCAAGCTGGTAGATGCCTTGCTTGTTCTCGGAAAAGGCCGCGTTGGCGGCGGCGGTGTCCTGGTAGGTGCCGTCCATGATCGCGCCGTAGATGCGGGTGAAATCCGACTCGTAGGCGCCCAGCCCCTCGCGGGCGTCCCGGTAGCGCTGTTGCAGCGCCGGCGCCACCGCCAGTGCCTCGCCTTCATCAAGCACGCTTTTCAGCCGGGTGACGGTGTCGCTCCACTTACCGAAATAGCCGTTCAGGGCCTGGAAATCCGCCAGATTGATAAAGACGTCCTTTTCATAGCGCCGCAGTTCCAGCGCCAGGCGCCGCACCACGCCGGCATTGGAGGCCAGGGCGCCGTCGGTCTCCAGCGCCTCGCGGGTGGTGTCCGCGATCCGCGTGACCGAGAACAGGCCGGTGCCCGAGGCGGCCAGCAGAAGCAGCAAAATAATAGCGAAGGCGCCGCCGAGACGGGCGCCGATCTTGAATTGACTAAGCATGAGGGGATACCAGGAATGGCTGTGACAAGGTTTGGGGGTTGTCGGCCCGGCGGGGAAAATCTTTAGCCTTAAAAGAGCGACGTGACCCGGGCTTGAGTCCCGGCCCGGGAATTGGCATGGTTCGTCCACCTAACCGGCCCCGAGCACCCTATGTCCATTGATCTCGATTTCGACCGTGACCACCTCTGGCACCCCTATACCTCCACCTCCAAGCCGCTGCCCACCTACCCGGTGGCGCGCGCCGACGGAGTCCGCCTGGAGCTGGAAGACGGCCGCACGCTGATCGACGGCATGTCGTCCTGGTGGGCGGCGATCCACGGCTACAACCACCCGCGTCTGAACCAGGCGGCCAAGGACCAGATCGACAAAATGGCCCACGTGATGTTCGGCGGCATCACCCACGAGCCGGCGGTGGAGCTGGGCAAGCGTCTGGTGCGGATGACGCCGGAACCGCTCAACAAGGTGTTCCTCGCCGACAGCGGCTCGGTGTCCGTGGAGGTGGCGATCAAAATGGCGCTGCAGTACTGGCTCAGCCAGGGGCAACCCGAGAAGCACCGTCTGATCGCGCTGCGCAACGGCTACCACGGCGACACCTTCGGTGCCATGGCCACCTGCGACCCGGTCAACGGCATGCACCATCTGTTCAGCAAGGTGCTGCCCAAGCACCTGTTCGCCGACGCGCCGGCGGTGGGCTACCACGACGACTGGGACGAGCGGGATCTGGATTCCCTGCGCGGCCTGCTGGAACAGCACGGCCACGAAGTGGCGGCGGTGATTCTGGAACCGATCGTGCAGGGCGCCGGCGGCATGCGCTTTTACCACCCGGAATACCTGCGCGGCGCACGCCGTCTGTGCGACGAGCACGGCGTACTGCTGATTTTCGACGAAATCGCCACCGGCTTCGGCCGCTCCGGCGAACTGTTCGCCATGGACCACGCCGATGTCTGCCCGGACATTCTCTGCCTGGGCAAGGCGCTCACCGGCGGCTACATGACCCTGGCGGCGACCCTGTGCAACGACCGCGTGGCCGCCGGCATCTGCGACGGCGAGGCCGGCGTGCTGATGCACGGGCCCACCTTCATGGGCAACCCGCTGGCCTGCGCGGTGGCCAACGCCAGCATCGACGAGCTGCTGGAAAGCGACTGGCGCGGCCGCGTGACGGCGACCCAGTCGCAGCTGCGCCGCGAACTGGAACCGCTGCGCGGCGCCCCCGGTGTCGCCGACGTGCGCGCCCTGGGCGCCATCGGCGTGTTGGAGCTGGAAGAACCCTGCGACGTGGCCGCCACCCAGAAGCTGCTGGTGGAGCAGGGCGTGTGGATCCGGCCGTTCGGCAAGCTGGTCTACATCATGCCGCCGTACGGCATGGAGCCGGACGACCTTAGCCAGCTGACCCGTGCCATGGCGGCGGTGGCCGAACTTTAGGCGTTGACACTTTAAGGGGGGCAGGGCGATGGCGTCCGTAACAGCGATTCAATTCCAATCCAAGGGAGTAACCTGTCGAGGCGATCTCTACCTGCCCGACACCGCCGGCCGCGCACCGATCATGGTCATGGCCCACGGCTTGGGCGGCACCCGCAACATGCGGCTGCCGGCCTTCGCCGAGCGGTTCGTGGCCCAGGGCTACGCCTGCCTGCTGTTCGACTATCGTCATTTCGGCGACAGCGACGGCGAACCCCGCCAGTTGCTGGACATCAAAAAGCAGCTTCAGGACTGGAAGGCGGCCATCGAGCACGCCCGTGGCCTCGCGCAGGTGGACCCGGATCGGGTGATCCTGTGGGGCACGTCCTTTTCCGGTGGCCATGTGCTGGCCACCGCCGCCGACGATCCGCGCATCGCGGCGGTGATCTCCCAATGTCCGTTCACCGACGGGCTGGCGTCGACCCTGGCCACGGAACCGCTGGTCTCCGCGAAACTCACGGCCAAGGCACTGCGCGATCGCCTTGGCGCCTTTGTGGGCGCCGCCCCGGTGATGGTCGCCGTGGCCGGGCGCCCCGGCGACACCGCGCTGATGACGGCACCGGACGTCTGGGACGGGTACATGAACCTGGTTCCCGAGGGCGCCCGGATTCGCAATGAAGCCGCCGCGCGCGTTGCCCTGGACATTATCCGCTATCATCCGGGCCGCAAGGCCGCCGGCATACGGGCACCGGTGTTCTTCTGCGTGTGTGACAACGACACCGTGGCGCCGGCCAAACAGACACTCCGCCACGCGAGCCGCGTGCCGCGCCATGAGATCAGGCGGTATCAGGCGGGGCATTTCGAGATCTATGTGGGCGAGGCGTTCGAGCAGGTGGTGGCGGACCAGATCGAGTTTCTGAAAGCGCATTGCCCGCCACGGGAAACACCGGGAGCCTGAGCGAGCCCGACGAACGAAGCCCCGGATGCAAAGGGAAGCCCCGGGGCTTGGATTCATACCTGTTCGATTCGTTATCTTCTATTTAACATAATATACATTACACGTAGTCATAAATCTGGGCCGGTGGGACGAAGCGCTCTCAGAATCCCTGTCCTTTCGGCGGTTCCAGCTTGTCCCCGGGACCGCCCCCAAGCCGGTGCCGGGTCTGCACTGCGAGCGTTCCGCTCGACAGGTTGCGGACTTCATATGACGAAACTTAAGGTCGCACCATTAGGCGGCGATTCCATATAAATCATTGGCTTGGAAAGCATACCTGAGGTCGTTTCTATTTTATTGGCGGGTGATATTCGCCGGCCTTCGCGGGTCTTTCATGGCAAACCATTAGGCTTGGGCTGTCCGCTTGACCTGTTTCCGGCGGGCTGCGTTAATGCGGCCGCCGCCGATAAAGGGAATCATTGTCGTTTATGATGGTCCACTCCCTGGGCGACTCACCACACCGAAATCATTGGGGGTAACGGTACGGATGCGCGATTGCGATACTGCAGGGCTGGCCGGCGTTCTGGACGCCCGGCGTCTATTTTTCGGGCTGGCCGGGTTGCTGGCGCTGCTCGCATTCGAGCCGGCGGCCGCCCGGGAGCCGGTTTCCCTGGTGACGGTGGAATCCCGCGAGCTTGAGGAGCGCCTGCCGCTCACCGGTACCCTGACGGCCAAGCGCGCCGCCCTGCTTTCCACCTCGGTGTCCGGCCTGGTGACCGCCCTTAATGTGGACCTGGGCGACCGCATGGAACAGGGCGACGTGCTGCTGGAGCTGGATTCGGAGCTGAACCGCCTGGCCCTGGAAGGCGCCCGCGCCGCCGCCGCCGAGGCGGANGCCACCCTGGCGGACGCCCGNCGNCGCCTGGAGGAAGCCAGCACCCTGGCGGCCCGCCAGAGCATNGCCGCCACCCAGGTGCGCGGCCTGGAATCCGANGTGGAGGTGGCCCGNTCCTCCCTGGCCGGTGCCCGCGCCGAGGCGCGCCGGCAAAGCGCCCTGCTCGCCCGCCATTCCTTGAAAGCCCCGTTCGACGGCGTGATCAGCCAGAAGCAGACCGAAGTCGGTGAGTGGGTGACGCCGGGCACCTCGGTGCTGGAGCTGGTCAGCCTGGAGGATCTGCGCGCCGATCTGTCGGTGCCGCAGGAGTATTTCCCGCGGGTGTCCAAGGACGACCGGTTGGAAGTGCGGCTGGGCGGCGACAGCGGCCCGGCCTACCCGGCCACCATTTCCGCCATCGTGCCGGTGAACGATCCCAGCGCCCGGACCTTCCTGGTGCGCGCGCAGCTGGAGTCGCCGCCGGCGATGACGTCGGGCATGTCGGTGCGCGCCACCCTCTTCCTGCAGGGCGATGAGGCCAGCCTGGCGGTGCCCCGGGACGCTCTGGTGCGCTACCCGGACGGCCGGGTGTCGGTGTGGCTGGCGGAGGAAGGCGACGACGGCCTGGTGGCGCGCGAGCAGCGCATCCGCATTGGCGACGGGCTGGCCGACCTGGTCACCGTGAAGGAAGGGTTGTCCGCCGGCGACCGGGTGGTGGTGCGCGGCAACGAAAGCCTGACCGACGGCCGCGCGCTGCGGGTGTCCGAATGAGGTTTCGCTGTCGTGTTTGAAAAGATTGTACGCAACGGCACCCTGATGACCGTGGTGGTGCTGATCATCACCATTCTCGGCGTGCTGGCGGCGCTGCGCATTCCGGTGCAGATGATCCCCGACCTGGAAGTGCGCACCATCACGGTCCAGACCAGCTGGCCCGGCGCCACGCCCCAGGACGTGGAAAAAGAGATTCTGATCGAGCAGGAAGAATACCTGCGCAATATCCCCAATCTGCGCCGTCTCACCGCCACCGCGCGCAGCGGCGACGCGGAGATCGAGCTGGAATTTCCGTTCGGCGTGGACATCACCGAGACGCTGATCCGCGTTAATAACGCGCTCAGCCAGGTGCCCTCCTACCCGGATAACGTGGACCAGCCGCGCATTCTGTCCACCTCGTTTTCCGCCAACGCGTTCATGTACTACCGGGTCTCGCCCCAGGAGGGCAATCCCAAGGACCTGGACATGGACATGATGCGGGACTTCATCGACGACAACGTGCGCACCCGCATGGAGAGCGTCGACGGCGTCTCCCAGGTGGAGCTGCGCGGCGGCGCCGAGCGGCAGATCCGCGTGCTGCTGGACCCGCAAAAGCTGGCGGAGCGCGGCTTCACGGTGACCCAGGTGCGCGAGGCGCTGCTGAGCCGCAACCAGGATGTGTCCGGCGGTGAAGTGGACAGCGGCAAACGGCGCTATCTGCTGCGCACCGTGGGGCGTTTCGACCAGGTGCCGCAGTTGCTGGACCTGATTCTGGAGCGTCACGAGGACAGCGTCACCCGCCTGCGCGACGTGGCCACCGTGGAGCTGGACCATTTCCCGGTGCGCGCCGAGTCGTTCGTCAACGGCGAGCCGGTGATCAGCCTGGCGGTGCGCCGGGAGACCGGCTCCAACGTAATCGACATCAAGTACGCCATGTTCGATCAGGTGGACCTGATCAATAAGGAGGTGCTGGAACCCGCCGGCATGCGCATGTCGCTGATCTCCGACGACGTGCGCTATGTGGAAGCCTCGGTGGCCAATGTCTGGACCAACCTGGCGATCGGCGCGGCCTTCGCCACCCTGGTGATGTTCCTGTTCCTGCGTTCGGTGCGGGTCACCGCCGTGGGCGTGGTGGGCATTCCGATCTGTACCATCGCCGCCTTCCTGGGCCTGTTGCTGGCCGGGCGCACCATCAATGTGATCTCCCTGGCCGGGGTGGCGTTCGCCATCGGCATGACGCTGGATAATTCCATCGTCGTGCTGGAGAGCATCGAGATCGAGCGGCGCAAGGGGCTGGACCGGTTCCGCGCCTCGGTGGAGGGCATCCGCAAGGTGTGGCCGGCGGTGTTCGCCTCCACCATGACCACGGTGCTGGTGTTCCTGCCGGTGGTGTTCATCTCCCAGGAAGCCGGGCAGCTCTATTCCGACATCGCCATCGCCGTGTCCGCGTCGATCCTGATCTCCATGCTGGTGGCGATGACGGTGATCCCGACCCTGGCGGCGCGCCTTGATTTCGGCGCCGTGTTCGACCACGACGGCCAGGACAGCGGCTGGCTGCGGCGCGTGCACGGCGTCTCCCACTGGCTCAGCGCCACCGCGCCCCGGCGCCTGGCCACCATCGCCGCCACGGTCACCGGCGGCGCCCTGGTGCTGGTGCTGCTCACCCCGCCGGCGGAGTACCTGCCCGAAGGCGAAGAAGCCAAAACCTTCGCCTCCATGAACGCGCCGCCGGGCTACAACCTGAACGCCATGGTGGAGATCGGCAAGGAGGTCCAGGCCCATTTCCTGCCGCTGGTGGACGCCGACCCGGCCGCCTGGGAGCGCGGTGAGCTGCCGGCGCCGCCGATCCGCTACCTGAACCTGTCCATTGAGGCCCAGAGCCTGCGCATCATCGCCGAACCGGTGGATCCGGATCATATGGAAGCGCTGATGGACTCGCTCACCGAATACTACGAGCGCTACCCGGGCATGCGCGCCTTCGCCGCGCGCGGCTCGATCATTTCCAGCAACGATGGCGGCACCCGCAGCGTCAATCTGGATATCTCCGGCAACGACCTGGCCACTCTTTATGAGGTGGCGCAAACCGCCTACCGGCGCGCCGAAGAGGTGTTCGACAACCCGCGCATCCAGAGCCAGCCGGCCAGCCTGTCCCTGGCCCAGCCGCTGCTCAAGGTGCGCCCGGACTGGGAGAGAGCCGCCGAGCTGGGCATGGGCGCCGGCGACATCGGCTTCACCGTGGCGGCGCTCACCGACGGCGCCTTCATGGACGAGTTCTTCCTCGGCGACGACAAGGTCGACATCTACGCCTACAGCAACGCCGGCGTGGATCCGGACCTGGCCGCCCTGCCCTCGCTGCCGGTGCACACGCCGCAGGGCGCCACCGTGCCGCTGTCGTCGGTGGCGCGGCTGGTGGAAACCGTGGATACCAGCAGCGTGCGCCGGGTCAACGGCCGCCGAACCGTGACCCTGAACATTATTCCGCCGCGCTCCGTGGCGCTGGAGACCGGCGTCGCCATGGTCCGCAACGATGTGATCGGCGCCCTGCGCGAGGCCGGCGAGATCCCGGCGGAGGTCAACGTGGATATCTCCGGCGCCAGCGACCAGCTGCAGGCCACCCAGGAGGCCCTGGGCGGCAACTATGTGGTGGCGGTGTTGCTGGTCTATTTGCTGCTGGTGGCGATCTTCACCCATTGGGGCTACCCGCTGCTGATCATGACCACCATTCCGGTGGGCATCGCCAGCGGCATCCTGGGTCTGGCGCTGTTGAACGGCCTGGGTGAACTGATGCCATTGCTGGGCCTGCCCGGGTTCAGCCAGCCGTTCGACATGATCTCCATGCTCGGCTTTTTGATTCTGATGGGCACGGTGGTCAACAACCCGATCCTGATCGTGCACGAGGCGCTCACCAACCGGCGCGGCGGCATGGCGGTGGCCGAATCGGTCAGCGAGGCGGTGCGCTCGCGGCTGCGGCCGATCGCCATGACCACCATCACCACGGTGTGCGGGCTGGCGCCGCTGGTGCTGATCCCCGGCGAAGGCACCGAGCTGTACCGCGGCGTCGGCGCCATCGTGCTGTTCGGCCTGCTGGGCACCGCCATCGTCACCGTCACCTTCCTGCCCGCGCTCACCGCCACGGTGTTGCGCCTCACCGAGCGCCGCGCCGCCTCATCTTGATGCAGGTCAATAGACCGCCCCTTCCGCGCTGCTACCTTTGCAGCCGCCTGAAACCGGAAGGGAAACATCATGCGAGATGGCAACGGCACGCCGTACCACTACCGAGTGGTACGGCAATTCACGGTGGCCACCGTGGTCTGGGGAGTGGTGGGGATGCTGGTCGGCGTGTGGATCGCCGCGCAGCTTGCCTGGCCCGCCCTTAATTTCAATCTGCCCTGGTTGAGCTTCGGCCGCCTGCGGCCGCTACACACCAATGCGGTGATCTTCGCCTTCGGCGGCTGCGCGCTGATCGGCACCTCGCTGTACGTGGTGCAGCGCACCTGTGAAACCCGGCTCGCCTTTCCCCGCCTGGCCGCCTTTGTGTTCTGGGGCTACCAGGCGGTGATCGTGCTGGCGGCGATCACTTTGCCGCTGGGCTTCACCAGCACCAAGGAATACGCCGAGCTGGAATGGCCCATCGACATCCTCCTGGCGGTGGTGTGGGTGGCCTACGCGGTGGTGTTCTTCGCCACCATCGCCCGGCGGCGCACCAGTCATATTTACGTGGCCAACTGGTTCTACGGCGCCTTCATCATCACCATCGCGCTGCTGCATATCGTCAACAGCGCCGCCATCCCGGTGTCGCTGACCAAATCCTATTCCGCCTACGGCGGCGCCATCGACGCCATGGTGCAGTGGTGGTACGGCCATAACGCGGTGGGCTTTTTCCTGACCGCCGGCTTCCTCGGCATGATGTANTACTACGTGCCGGTGCAGGCGCAGCGCCCGATCTACTCCTACCGGCTGTCGATCGTGCATTTCTGGGCGCTGATCGCCGTGTACATGTGGGCCGGCCCCCACCATCTGCACTACTCCAGCCTGCCCGACTGGGCGCAATCCGTGGGCATGGTGTTCTCCATCGTGCTGCTGGCGCCCAGCTGGGGCGGCATGATCAACGGTGTCATGACCCTCTCCGGCGCCTGGCACAAGCTGCGCACCGANCCGATCATCCGCTTNCTGATCGTCGCCCTGTCGTTCTACGGCATGAGCACCTTCGAAGGCCCGATGATGTCGATCAAGACCGTCAACGCGCTCAGCCACAACACCGACTGGACCATCGGCCATGTGCACTCCGGCGCGCTCGGCTGGGTGGCGATGATCACCTTCGGCGCCGTCTATGTGATGACGCCGCGGCTGTTCGACCGCCGCCGGATGTTCTCGGTGGGCTGGATCAACGTGCACTTCTGGCTCTCCACCATCGGCACGGTGCTCTACATCGCCGCCATGTGGGTATCCGGGATCATGCAGGGCCTGATGTGGCGGGCGGTCAACGACGACGGCACCCTCACCTACAACTTCATTCAGGAGCTCTCCGAACGCCAGCCGTTCTACATCGTGCGGTTGCTGGGCGGCGTCATCTTCCTCGCCGGCACCCTGCTGATGGCGGTGAACGTCTGGCGCACGGTGCGCGGCGACCGTGACGACAACGGCGANCTTAATGTGCTCNGGGAGGCGGCGTAACCATGGCCAATCACCACGCGGTTATNGAAAAGAACATCGGCCTGATGATCGTTCTGATCCTGGTGGCGGTGAGCTTCGGCGGCCTGGCGGAAATCGTGCCGCTGTTCTGGCAGAAAGCCACCACCGANCCGATCTCCACCCTGCGCCCCTACTCCGCCCTGGAGATGGCCGGCCGGGACGTCTACATCCGCGAAGGCTGCCACGTCTGCCANACGCAGATGGTNCGNCCGCTGCGCGCGGAAACCGAACGCTTCGGCGATTACACCGTGGCCGGCGAGGANGTCTGGGAGCATCCGTTCCTGTGGGGTTCGAAACGCACCGGGCCGGACCTGGACCGGGTCGGCCTGCGGCCGATCACCGAACAGTGGCACCGCGAGCATCTGCGTGATCCGCGCGCGCTGGTGCCGGANTCCAACATGCCGGCNTACCCCTGGCTGCAGCACGCCACNGTGGACTGGTCGACCATGGCGCGCACGCTGNCCGTGTTCCAGCGCCATTTCGGGGTGCCGTACAGCGACCAGGANATCGAAGAGCAGATGGCCAAGGTCAATGGCGAGTGGGCGGACGCCACCGAGGAAGACGCCCTGGTGGCCTANCTGCTGTCCCTGGGCCAGGCCCGGCGGGAGCAGCGCCAATGAACTACCACGCCGTGATCACCGTGATCTTNTTTNTCGCCTTTATCGCCCTGGTGGCCTGGGTGTACCGGCCNGGCCGCAAGCGCGACTACCAGAAACTGGGGGAGATTCCGCTGCGCACCGACAGCCACGGTCGCCGGAACCCGAAAGGAGACCGCCCATGAGCGACTTCTGGAGCGTTTACATCATCGCCATCGTGGTGCTCAACCTGGTCGGTTGCGCCTTTCTGTTGTTCGCCAACCTGCGCATGACGCCGGAGGANACCCGCAGCGACACCACCGGCCACAGCTTCGACGGCATCCAGGAACGCAACCAGCCGCTGCCGCGCTGGTGGCTCTACCTGTTCGTGCTGACCCTGCTGTTCTCGGTGGTCTATCTGGTGCTGTACCCGGGGCTGGGCCGGTTCGGCGGGCTGCTTAACTGGAGCAGCGTGGGCCAGTGGCAGGAAGANGTGGACTGGGTGGAAAAACAGACCGCGCCGCTGTTCGAACAGTTCGCCAAGGTACCCATCGAGGAGCTGCACGCCTACCCGGAGACCCGCGACGTGGGCGGCCGCCTGTTCGCCAACAACTGCGCCCTGTGCCACGGCTCNGACGCCCGCGGCGCCAAGGGCTACCCGAACCTGACCGACGACGACTGGCTCTACGGCGGCAGCGCCGACGCCATTCTCACCAGCATCCGCGACGGCCGCCACGGGCAGATGCCGCCCATGGCCGCCGCCNTCGGCGGCACCGACCAGGCGGTGCGNGACATGGCGCTGTACGTGCAGAGCCTGAGCCGCCCGTCGATGACNGACCAGCCCGAGGTGGCCGCNTCGGTGGCCCGCGCCGAGCCGCGNTTCGCGGTGTGCGCCGCCTGCCACGGGCAGGACGCGCGCGGNAACCAGGCCCTCGGCGCCCCCAATCTGACCGACGGCATCTGGCTGCACGGNGCGCGCCTGGAGGACATCGAAACCACCATCCGGGAAGGCCGNNNCGGGCGGATGCCGCCGCATGANTCCGTGCTCAGCGAAGAGCGTCTGCANGTGCTGGCCGCCTACGTTTACGGNNTGTCGCAACCATGAATTCCGGCCGTATTCCCAGCCAGGATCTCAGCCCGGACGGCGGTTCCGGGCTGTACGCCAAGCGCCGGCGCATCCAGATCAAGGATGTGAAGGGCCANTACCAGCGCCTGCGCGACACCAGCGTGCGTCTGGTGGTGGCGCTCTATCTGGTGCTGCCCTGGCTGACCTGGAACGGGCGCCAGGCGATNCTGTTCGATCTGCCGGANCGCCGTTTCCATATNTTCGGCNTCACCTTCTGGCCGCAGGACTTTTTGTTCCTGGCCTGGGCGCTGATCATCGCCGCGCTGGGNCTGTTTTTCGTCACGGTGTTCGCCGGGCGGGTCTACTGCGGCTATGTCTGCCCGCAAACCGCCTGGACCCGNCTGTTCATGGCCATCGAACAGCGCTGCGAAGGCGACCGCCACCAGCGTCTGAAATGGGACCGCGCGCCCTGGGGCGCGGANAANCTNCTGCGGCGCGGCCTGAAACACGTGCTGTGGCTGGCCCTGGCGCTGGCCACCGGCGTCACCTTCGTCGGCTATTTCACCCCCATCCGCGAGCTGCTGCCNGCCCTGGTCAGCGGCGAGGTGGGCGGCTGGACGCTGTTCTGGTCCGGCTTTTTCACCNTCGCCACCTACGGCAACGCCGGCTTTATGCGCGAGCAGGTNTGTCTGTACATGTGCCCCTACGCCCGCTTCCAGAGCGTCATGTTCGACCGCGACACCCTGGTGGTGTCCTACGACCGGGCCCGGGGTGAACCGCGCCGGCGCGGCGCGCGCAAATCATCCGGGCAGGAGCCGGCCGGCGACTGCGTGGACTGCGGGCTGTGCGTGCAGGTCTGCCCCACCGGCATCGATATCCGCGACGGGCTGCAGTACGAGTGCATCACCTGCGCCGCCTGCGTGGACGCCTGCGACCAGGTGATGGCGCGGATCGGCCGGCCCCGCGGGCTGATCGACTACACCACCGAAAACACCCTGAACGGCCGGCGCAGCCGGGTTCTGCGGCCGCGCCTGATCGGCTACGGGCTGGTGATGGTGCTTATGATGGGCTGGTTCGCCGCCGGCCTGGTCCAGCGGGTGCCGCTGCAGGTGGACGTGCTGCGTGACCGCAACCAACTCTACCGGCTCACCGCCGACGGGCGCATCGAGAACAGCTACCGGCTGGAGATTCTCAACAAGGACCAGCAGGCCCACGACTACCGGCTCAGCCTGGACGCGCCGGAGGGCCTCACCCTGGTGCAGGGCAACCCCACCTTTACCCTCGCCGGCGGCGAGCACCGCAGCCTGCCGGTCACCGTCAGCGGCGACCCCTACGCCGGCGAGGTGCGCTCCGCCACCGTTCGCTTCCGGGTACGCAGCAGCGAGCCCCGTTCCACTATGGAGACCACCCATGAGGCACGTTTCATCGCGCCCTGATCCCGAGCGCCCCTGGTACCGCCACGGGCTGGTATGGCTGGTGATCGCGCTGCCGGCGGCGTCGGTGGTGGGCGGCCTGGCCACCCTGGCGATCGCCATCACCCACGCCGACGCCACGGTGGCCGATCACTGGTACCAGGACGGCAAGGCGATCAACCGGTCGCTGGAAGAGGAGCAGCGGGCGGAATTTCTAGGCCTGCGGCTGGAAATCGACCGGGCCCGGGGTATCCGGTTGCGCAGCGAAACCGCCCTGCCCTGGCCGGACCAGCTGGACGTCACGCTGCGCCATCCGGTGTTCGCCGAGCGCGACCGGCAGCTGCGCCTGAGCCATCGCGGTGACGGCGGCTACGGCCCGGCGGACCCGATGCCCGCCGGCGGCGACTGGACGGTGACGGTGAGTCCGCCGGACGGCCGCTGGCGGCTGAGCCGGCGGGTGGACCTGGACGCCGGGATTGTCCACATCGGCACCCGGGCGGGGTCCGGATGAGCAGCGCCTGCGCCCACTGCGGCGAACCGGCGGCGCCTGAGCTTTACGTGGAACAGGACGCGCAACGGCTGCCGGTCTGTTGCCCGGGGTGCGCCGGCGCGATGACGCTGGTCCATGAGCTGGGCCTCGACAACTACTACCGCCTGCGCACCGGCCGGGCCCGGCCCCACGGCGGGGACGAGCCGGGCGAACGGGAGCGCAATCTGGCGCTGTTCCGAATGCCGGAGCTGCTCGCCGAGCATGAAAGCGTGACGCCGGAGGGACGGCGCCTGACCCTCTCCCTGTCCGGCCTGAACTGCGCCGCCTGCTGCTGGTTGATCGAAAAAGCGGCGGCGGACATCCCCGGGGTGGTATCCGTGGGCACCGACCTGGCGGCCATGGAACTGACCCTGGTGTACCGGCGCGCGGACGCCCCCGCCGCCGTCGCCGAGCGCCTCGACCGGCTCGGCTACGGAGTGACTCTGCCGGGCGATCCCCGTGGCCGGGCGCTGCGCCGCCGCGAGCAGCGCCGGCTGCTCGGCCGCCTGGCGCTGGCGGGCATCGGCGCCATGCAGGCGATGATGTATTCCGCCGCCCTCTACATCGGCGCGTTCGACGNCGNCGACCAGGTCTATCNGTGGCTGTTCCGGNNGGTGGGCCTGCTGATCGCCACGCCGGTGGTGTTCTACGCCGGCTGGCCGTTCTTNCAGGGCGCCTGGCGCGGNCTGCGCGCCGGCAGCCCGGGCATGGACCTGCCGGTGGCNCTGGCGTTGTNGCTGGCCTGGGGCGGTTCGNTGNTGAACATGGNNCTNGGCGGCGAGCACGTGTATTTCGATTCCGCCNCCATGTTCGTGTTCTTCCTGTTGCTGAGCCGCTGGTTGGAGCAACGCCAGCGCCACCGGGTCGGCGCCGCCTGGCAGCAGCTCAAGGACGCCCTGCCCCTGCTGGTGCGTCGNAGNNCGGACGGCGACGAGCAGTGGGTGACGAGCCGGNGGGTGGTGGCCGGCGANCTNCTGCGGCTCGGCCAGGGGGAAGTGCTGCCGGTGGACGCGGTGGTGGTNGANGGCCAGGGGCAGGTGGNGCAGGCCGCGCTCACCGGCGAACCGCTGCCCNGNCGCCGNGGCCCCGGCGACGCCGTCCAGGCGGGCGGGCGTCTGTTGGAGGGCACGCTGCTGGTGCG
>FUFK010042847.1_pt1 | contig 56134 bp, 69 predicted proteins | sample 1021851 | NCBI WGS metagenome assembly FUFK01 (sample SAMEA51879418, study PRJEB19060) | metagenome | reverse complement strand
CATTGACTTCGTAACTTGCAAACGTTCTTACATTCTTAGCATCTTTCTCAAACACGTAAGCATGTGTGACCATAACTGAAGGCATCATCCCTGAAAAATCAAAAGACGTAGCGTGCCCGGCATCCCCGGTGATATCTCGCCAGGTGATTTTGTAAAAATAATATCTTTTCTTTTTGATAACTACGCTTTTATATTTTGAATTCTTCTTTAGAACCATTCTAAACAGTCTCCTTCCACACTTCCACACTTATAGACTTATTTTTCAAATTTGAAAAATTTTTTTCAATTCTCAAAACACGCGTGGAACGCGTGGAAACGTGTAAAGTGTTGGTATTCCTAACTAGTAGCTTCCACGCCAAAAAATCTTCCACGCCAAAAAACGTGGAAAATGACCTCAACTGCGACCAAAGTGACCACATCAACCAGTTTTTCCACGCCAAAAAACGTGGAAGTGTGGAAAGTTCCACGCCTCTCGCTGCTCGCATCTAGTTACTAGCCTCGCGCGTCGCGTAGAACGCATCGATCCTTTTGAGCCATTCCAATTTTAATTCTCGAAACTCCCGTCCATTGATTATGAACCGTTGAAAGAATAGATCCGGGGTACACATCAGTATTACACCTTGATCTATATCAGTTCGATAGACATAATTATGAGCCATCGCATAGGCAACCATTTGAAGTTTATAATCAGTTATCCATTCAGCTTTTTTAGGCTTGTTCGATTGTTTAAAGTCAATTATACTATCGCGCCCCATATAAATACCTACAAGGTCGGTCGCTCCAGCATAGAGCCCAGGATAATACACAGTCACTTCAGAACCCCATATTTCTTGTAAATCAGGAAAACCTTCCTCAATGATCTTGTTAGCCATTTTATGTGCCTCCTGGCCCGTCTCTGTGAGATCTAGGATGTTGTTTTTCTCTAGGTAATGCTCCAAAATACTATGCATTGCCGTACCTCTGCTCGCTGCCACGTTCTTGACACGCTCTGCCTCATTCTCTCCCACTTTAGCTTTCCAGGCTGCTAATGCTTCTTGCTTTTCTTTATCTTGAGTTTGTGATATAATTGTTGTTACGGATGGTAGCTTATCGGTATCTATTTCGTAGTGCCTTTGACCCATGACTAGAGAACGACTGCTCTTTGGGTAAGTGAATCTCTTATTCCATTTCATTGTTCATTCAATTGTTTTTTTACATTATCATTACTAGAGTTTTCAAAGTGTTTTATTAGATCTTTATAAAGTCCTTTTTCTCTTGCCTCCTTGACAGACATAATAATTTCGTTACTTTCTTCAGCTCCTTTTCGCATAAAAGCATAGCCATCATTTTCTGAGTGTCTTACAATATAGCCTTTCTGGATTGTCATCCATGATTCTCTTTGTGAACTCATTTTAGCTCCTTGTTTTCTAGAATTCTAGTTCGGATCCAGTCTTCGGTTAGTTTTTGTTTTTTATCCCCTTTGATCCATCTCTTTGCATAGCTTTGTCTACGTTTATCATCCATCACTCGAAGATCATTTTTTGGAACCTGGTTCTTGATACCTGCAATTGTTGTAAGGTCAGGTACATATTTTCTTTTTATTGCGTCTAATTCTTTTACAAGATCGTTGATTATAAGTTCATCCTCCTTCGCTTCTTCTTGCATTCTTTCAACTAATTTATGTAGTTTTTCGTTTCTAAACTTAAGAACCTTAACTTCTTCTCTTAAATTCTTCTTTACATCACTTGCTAAATCTTTGTAGTCTGCCATCTTTCTCCTATTCTAAGCTCATTGCTTCTCTGTATTTTTCTAAATCTACCACATTACCTTCCATAATTTTTCCATCGCAGTAGTGTTCTATGATCTTTTGTACTCCATCTAGTTTAACATGGACATAAGGCCAGATCAATCTAGCTACATAGTACGCCTGTCGGTGACTACATCGCCAACGCCATTGTTTCTTTTTACCGGGCCTAACTTTTCTAGAATTGACTGTCCCGGTGCCCACAACCTCGCATAACCACATGAGAACTGATTTATCTGTCATGGCTATTTCCATTCTAATTGACCAGGTAGGATAAGGTCTTGGATTGTGTTTACGTTTACGCATGTACTGTTTGTATTGGATACTACCTTCACCATCAAACAGTCCAGCTATGTATGCAATGTCACTTTCTCTCATATCGTAAAAGTAATTATAATTGTCATCATCATTAAAAATATAATGATCTTATCAATTCTTGGAGGCGTCACTAAGTTCTCCCTCTAATCGTTTAATAGTTGCACCAGCTCTTCTACAAACGTCTTGTAGGAATTTTACTTTTCCTTCCAAAGCTTCTTTATTTTCTTTTAGCTGATCTATTTGTCTAGTTAAATCTAATGGTCCTCTATCATCAACATATTGCCAATGATAACTTGGAACTACAAATTCTCCTTGGGAATCACATGTCTTGCATTGAACAACAACTTGTTCTCTGCCTTCTTCAATATAACAAGATTTATAACCGTTTCCTTTGCAATCAGGACAAATATTATTTTTTGCCATTTGATTTCTTTTTAGATTTTTCTTCTACTAAAATTTTAACCACTTGTGCTCTAGAAATTCTAATGTTTTCCGGAGCCATGGTCTTAGTTAGTTTACCTAATTTTTCATAGCAGTCATGATCTACCGCTACGCTTTTGTATTTGCTTATGTCAGTCATTTAATATACCTTTCATGTTATATTTATTTCCAAGAATATAGGATTATTATATAATTTTGCAAGGGTGTCAATGACTAAATTTATATTTGCTTTATTTTTATGCAGTTCTGTGGCCAAAGAATGTGTACCATTACTTAGCCCTAAATACGAATTTAACACGTATAGAGAATGTACTCTATATGGTTATGACTATTCTCATAAATTATTGGAAGAAATGGATCCAAACAATCTTAATAAAATTAGAATTTACACTCAATTTTCTTGTAAAGAGTCTGAAACAATTTAATTTATTTTTTCTGGGTCTTGGTAACAACCAAATCCATACCAGTCACCAGAACCGTCTTTCATGATGTGCCGGTTCTCTTCTTCTACGTACGTAGTTACCGCTTCTCGATGCTCGTCCCCAAATCCGAGACACTCCATCAAAGTCATCGGTCTTGAAAATTCCAGTAGTTCCCGAACGTATGTCCCGTCCGCTATTTGAATTATCAACATAATGAAGTGAACTGGTTCTTCCATCTGCAAACTCCTTCACCACTTTATACCACAAATCTTTATACTTTGGATTTTTAGTTTTATTCCAAAGGTTGGCGATCTCGTTTATCTGTTTTAGAATAATCATTTAATTTTCTTCCCCATGCTAAAATATTTTTTAGTCCAGGTGCAGATATTTGCATATCAACTCCATAAGGTCTCCATGCTTTTTTAACTAAATTAAATTCTAATAAAAGATTAGACCATTGTTTTGAAGTTATGCTTTTTACTTTTATCTTTATAATTTTTTCTTTCTTCATACTAAAGACTAGGATATTAAAATTAAATTGTCAACTATTGCGGTCTACCCTGACGACGGTATTTTTTAAATGAACGTTTAGCACTTTTATTCAACTTCTTCGTGTGACGTCGAGGGCGTTTACGAGGTTTTGGTCTAGGTACGAAGTGTACAAACTTACGTTTCGCCATCGCTTATTTTAAGTACAGGTGGATTTTTAGATGTAGCAATTGGTATATAACTTATCTTGCCATTTATTTTTTGCTCTATTGCATTCTCACATAAAGTGCATCTAAAAATATCTGAGGTCAAAGAAATTAAAATAGTGTCCTGAACACAATGCGGACACTTACCATTCACGATTTCGGTTTTAATGTGAATAGATTTATTAGACATATTACTTTATTATAAGAGTTATTATGATTGCAATCAATGCAATAATAACACATATTCTATAAGCTCTTAGATGCCTTGTTAGAAATCTATTTATATCAGCTGTTATTGAATTTATTGTCATACTAAATCAACCGCCCTTCCTATTATTGGTTTATATTTTGTTTTGCCGTTTTCTTTAAAAGCTCTCATGTATTGTGCTCTTGGATTAAATTCTACATAAGATGCATGAATCCACCCCGAGTTGGGTTCTCCTGGAGTGTAGAACTCGAGTATTAGCTGATCTGTTGTACAGTTCATCTTAATCCAATCAGCAACTTCAGCGTTGTCTACTCCAACACATTCGAAGTCTGCGGCCTCTGCGCGTGCATGCTGTGAATTTACAGAGCTACCTATTGCTGCACATAACTCCGGAGAACGGTATCCGCTCGTCACCTTAACCCTGCCAAAGTGATCACGTACTTTTTGTAAAACATTTTCACATAATGATTTTAATTTTTCTATTTGATCTGCATTTGGATTGTTGTCTATATCCAAACGTATCGCTGTGTCTGATTTAGTAAGCTCTAATAAGCTAAAATTTCGTGAAAGATTCATTAGTCTAGTATAATCTTTTTGATGTGTTTTTCACCTAAATATAACTCTGTCTCTGCTTTACCCTTCCAGCATTTGTAAGACACTGACTCACTATACTGTCTCTCCGCGTGGCGTTTTCCGCGAAGACATGCAGCCATGTTATCCTGAATACGGTGTTCCTTGATCTCTCCGTTGTAAAACATAAGAAGAGCCACTACAGCCTCAATCATATTTCCTCGCTAATATTAAAATAGATAACATCACAACTGTAAATACAACTCCTATGAAAAATAAACCTATCATTGTCCACTCCCATTTGTATATTTCATTTCACGATTTGCATCTTTTAATTTTTCAATATCTATCAATACCTTGTCCATCTGTTTTCTTAAAAATTCTATGTTGACTTTGTTTAGTGCCATAGATTCTATATGTGCGTTAAGTTTATCTGTAGTCTTATAAAGATCTTCGATCATCATGAATTGCTCGCTATCTGCGGGCAACGCTCCAAGTTGACCACGTGGCCACTTAATTCTAAACTCTGTGTTCTCTTCAAGATCTTTTTCCATTATTTGTATACGAGTGTCCGCAACATTTAAACGTTCTATAATTTGAAAATAACCCATCGTGCCAAGTGCTACGATAACGATTAAACTAGCAACCGTCTTCATAGGCATCTGCACTTTTGACTCTTCTCCGATGCTGAGTGGTTTATTGGACATGTGGTCCTCCACAGAAAGCCAGGATAGTTAACATTACAATCAGTAAACCTGTAGCGTAGTAATTCATCCTGGCTATCTCCATAACTTAAAAATCTATTTTATAATTAGCGAAACTATTAAAACTGCAAATATAACCACCTCAATCTTGTGGTCCATCCAGTAGTGTCCAGCCCATTGTTTTACTTTTTTAATCATTTTTCTTCTCCTCAATCTCGTAGAAAAATTTATCAGTATCTTCTGTTCTCCATTTACCAACATCTTCTACGTTCCATTCATTAGTTTGAACCTTCCAATCCGGAACACTTTCCTTTACAGTAAAGGAAGGTAGGTCCCATATACATCTATTGTTAGGTTGAGCAGCATAGTTCCCGTCATCGAGAGCTATGATATGTGCACACTTATGTTCGTGTGGTATTTCTGAATGATCAGTGTCTATTATATTAGCATCTGGATGAGCCCAGTCAACAGTAAATAAATATTGTCCATGGTGTTTCTTTTTATCTTTTCCAAAGTAATAACCAGAAGCTGCGCTTAAAATAGACCAATGAGTAATAGTAGGATAATAAGAAAAACAATTCCAGAGCTCAAGTTCATCCAGCCTTCTGTTGGGAACTTCTTTTGGTTTGTATCCACGTTGAATAAACGCGCTAATAGGTAAGCGATAAAATATTGCACCGTTTTCCATAAGAGCATGAAATAGTATTGCACGTCCCTCCATAGAGGATATACCAAAGATAATACAGTCCTCAACTTCGCCATGATGTTTTTTAAGGTCATAAAGATATTCTCTCCTAATTTGAGAATATTGTAAAGGAATGTTTGCATTTAAATAAGCCATGTAATTATTGCTCCCAATATAAAACCTGCAATAAATCCTACTATGTACTCTCTATAATATAAAGAAAAAACATCCCATTTTTGTAAAAGTTTTTTTATCATTTTATATCTCCCCATGTTGGACCTTGCTCAAAGTCCACTTTGTTTGGAATATTTAAAGGTATTGCATCTTGCATAATTTCTACTATTTTTTTACCTTGATGATCATCCTCAATAGAAATATCCAATTCATCATGAACTTGTATGTGAGGTATTATACCTTCCTCATACAAATCTAACATGGCTTGTTTTGTCATATCTGCTGCAGATCCTTGTATTAATTTATTTAACGCTTTATATGTAAATGCTCTTCTGATATTATTTTCGCCGTATTTTTTTGCAGCTTCTTCCCAGGAAGTAGATGCTCTTAAAACTCCTGGTTCATAAACATCTCTTTCCCATTTATCAAATCTACATACCCTACCACCAATTGTTTGTATCTCCCCATCTCTTGATGCATCTCTCGATGTTGCATTCATCAAAGCTTTTACAAAAGGGACGTTGCTGTGATACTTTTCAAATAATTTTTCAGCCTCGTCTCTCGTTTCTAGATTCAAAGACTGTTGTAATTTAGCTTTACCCATACCATAGAACAAACCAAGATTAATTATTTTTGCTTGTTTACGTTTGATACTAGCCATATCAGCTACGATCTGATGAAAGTCCATTTGAGGATCTGTCTTAAAAGAAGTTACCATGTGTTTTACAGCGTCGTCCTCTGAAATTATATCATCAGCTGATGCATAGTGAACTACCAGCCTAGGTTCTTGTTGTGAATAATCAAAACATCCCCACTTGCATCCTTCTTCAGGTAAAAATAATCCTCTGATTGCAGGGCCTAATAAATCGTTTCTTGATGGTATTTGTTGTAAGTTTGGATTTGAATATGAAAATCTACCGGTGATCGTACCACCCGCATCTGATCTCAATTGATTTATGTCAGCGTGTATTCTACCTTTGTGTTCGTATCTTATAATTGTATCTATAAATGTAGTATGAGCTTTATTTAAATCACGAGCTTCTGCTATTCTTTTTATTACTTCATTTTCATGACTAGATAATATATCTTTTGTAAATGATGGAGCATTTGTTTTCTCGGTTCGTTTATAACTCAAACCAAGTTTATCAAAAACTTTTGCGATACTTCTTGCTGCCCATATTTGAACATCTACTCCTGTTGCTTTTTTTACTTCTAGTAACAATGATTTTTCTCTGGTTTCTAACACATGCTTTAATTGATGCGCTTTATCGATGTCTACTCTCACTCCTTGGAACCTCATGTCCACGAGACAACGAAAAAGTCTAACTTCTAAATTAAATATTTTTTCCAAACCTTGTTGTTTTATTTGCCCAGAAAATTTTTTAAAAAGTTTTAATGTAAGTTCAGCATCTTTTTCAGCATACTCTCCGACATCTGCTGCAGGTAGTCTCCACATTTCAGATTTTGCATCAACTCCAGCGGCATCTGCTGCAGCCTGCAAAGCTCGCTCTTCTTTAACTTCGTTAAGTTCTAATAAAGCTAGTGAGTTTAAGGAATACCAAACTCTGTTTTCATTTAACAGCGCAGCCATAATCATCGTATCTACAATTATTCCTTTAATTTCAATACTATACGAGTGTATCCAACACACGTCATACATTGCGTTATGAAATATTTTTGGACATGGTAATGCACAAATATCTTTTAACCATTTTAAAACTGCTTCTTTGGAAAAGTAATTATCTTTTGCGTGCCCAAAAGAATAGTAGCCGGACCATCCTTCTACAGCTACAGCAACACCTATTATTTCTCCATTCCCTACAATAGAACCAGATCCTTTTTTCTTTAAATCAGGATCTCTTGTTTCTAAGTCAATTGCAATGTAAGGATATTTACTTAAATCTTTAAATTCTTCTGGAGAATTCCAGATTGGTTTGTGTTCAGACATTAACTATAATCCCTTTCGATAATCATTTCTATAAAATGTATTGCTTTTAATAAATCTTGTTTCTTTCCTTTGTCACGATGTCTTATTATATATTTTATAGCACAACCTTCAGGATATAACAACTCATTCTCAACTACAAACTTGCTGGGTTGAATTTTATATTTTTGGTAGTGATTCCCGCCGTGCTGTTTATCCCAAACTTTAGATGTCATAACTGTATGCCGTTTCTGGTTGTAGTATAAACAACCTTTGTTTTGCTCTTGTAGTTCCCACAAAAAATAATCTGTGAGTTTCATCTGGTTTCTTTTCATACTCTTCGTACAAAAATTTTGAAGCAGACTCATGACCAAAGTCACAAAATAAAACTACGTTTTCACATTCTCTACCTTTAGATTGATGCATTGTTGTAATTTCTATTCGTGATTCTTCCATAAGATCGTCACCTTGTTCTATCAAATGACTCATGTAATCTTTTACATTTTCCGAAAAATCTAGTTGTTTCCAGTCACCCGCCACTAGCAACCCGTGGTTAGACTGAAGTTCATCCAGGTCAATTGTATATAAACTTTGAAAACTTTTACCGCTCGAGAATCCACGTTCAAGATGTTGTTTCTTAACTTTTAAAAAAGAATACATTACTTTTACATCTTTAGTATCAATACTAGCCCCGTTATTTAAACGTATCCATGCTCTATATGCTTTTAAAACATCTTTTGGTAAGTGTTCCGAAGATTTAGAATCATATCTATATCCTTTTTGGTATAAATATTCTCCAGCGACCATAGCTAGTTTATTTGTTTTACCAAGTATCATCCATTTTTGTTCAGTAAAATCAATGTCTTGAAGTCTTATGTTACGGTGTACTTCACCAGCATCATCTCTTGGTTCCCATTTTTTTTCTCTTCGTGTGTTAATTCGATTTAAAATGTTTGTGGCTACATTGTGTACTAATTTAGGCACCCTACGTGACTCAATTTGTGGATCTATTTCACCTTCTAAATTAATAAAAATATTTGGTTCTGCTCCTTGAAAACCATAGATAGTTTGATCATCATCGCCTGCAATATAAGATCGTTTGCTTTTAGATTCGATTGCAAAAAACATTTCCCATTGTAAAGGATTAAGATCTTGTGCTTCATCCAAAAACACAACATCAGAAGAAAAAAATGTTTTATCGCTTTTTATTCTTTCTATAAATTTTGTGATCATGTCGTGAAACTCTACCATCCCTGTATTCTCTTTGTATTTTTTTAAAGATAAATCAATTTGATGAGCAAGGTCTATGTTTTCCCATGCAATATATCCACATTGAATTGCAGCTTCTTCTAACGTTATTTTCTTTGCAATTGAATAGTTTCTTACCTGCAGTATTGGATCTTCGTACCTAGTTTGCCCTGAAAATTCGTCCAGGGTAGATTTTACATTTAATGACCGTGCCCTTGGTTCGTACAGTTTAAACTGATTCCATTGGCTCACACCTTTTAAAAGTTTGTCTTTTGTATTTATGTTTAGTTCTTTAGTACCCATTGCATGCATGGTAGATATATATTTTAATTCTACACCAGGAAATAATTCTTCAATCCTATCTCTTGCTTCTTTGGCTGCAGCTTTACTAAATGTGATGTATATTATTTTTTGAGCATCAGTTTTGTTTTCTTTAATTTCTTTTTGCATATANTGATTTAACAATCTATATGTCTTACCTGTTCCTGGAGGTCCTGGAATTATTATCCTCTTTGCCATACTGGTTTTCCTATTTCTTTCTCTGTTGGTTTTGGTCTATCTAATTCTATTCTTTTTACTTTTAAACATCTAACTGTCTTACTATTTATTTTTGGATAATCTATTTTTGCATCTAAGTTAGTTTGTAAAAGCCTCATGACTTTATTCTTTGTTAAGTTTTTATCTGACCATTTTATTCTAACTAAATACTTCCAAAAATTATCAAACTTAAAAAATGCTGAATCATCATCCTCGTCTATGTATGCTATGCCTCTTAGTATGTCTTTCATTTCTTTACCTGGAGTTTTGTTTATAAAATCAGCCAATGCTTCTTGTAATTGTGTATCTGTTTTTAAATCTTCTGGTGCCTCTTCTTGAGTTTGTTCTATGTTTTCTAAAAGTTTTATTAACATTTTCCTCCACACAAGTTTACTTGTTGGCATCAAAGGATGTCCAATTTGTTCAAGACATGCTACTGAAAAAGCATCCGGTTCATGCAATGTTTTAGAATCTACTTCTACAGTAGACCCATCTATCTCACAAAAATATACAGGTGGATCAGAATCGTATTTTCTTATCGATGATATTGTTACAGCTGGTGTGTCATCACCCACACCAAATTCTTTTGTAGAACACTTCTTCGGATCACAATATGGTTCAATGGGCTGTTCTTTACATTTATACTTGTAATCTTTTTTAGCCACAGAATCTTTTGTAGTTTCTAGTTCTGAGCTACCAATTGGTGGTAGAAAATATTTATTGTTGTATATATCCATCTTACTACGCCACGTATTCTCATCGGGATATCTTTTTTTCAAATAGACTCCAACATTGTACATGCCTTCGTTTCTTTGCCCTTCACCAATTTTCATTTTTAATAGAGTCACTAAACACGGTGGCATCCCTTTAAAATCGTCTTCTTCTGTGCTGACTACTTCAAAATCGTTTAATTGTTTTTGTGTTAGTTTTATACTTTCGTAGTGTTCAAAAAAATCTTCTATGTCAAGCAGTGCCCTTCCTCTTGAATCATGTGCATATCTTACGGTGTGTTTTACATTGTGGTATGGTAAGTTTAAAAAACTACCAAAGTCTCCACGTTCTATTTTTATACCAATTTGTTTTGGAAATATTTCTGCTTTAGATAAACCAAGATCTGCGGCCATAGTTTTAAGTTTGTCCCTCATCAATGTTGCTGTGACTGGCTCACTTGTAAATAAGAATAAATGGGCGCCACCTGACTTAGATCTAAAAACTGTCAGCGGAAATTTTTTGTGTGTTAATTCTGTTGCTATTTTTTTATGGTCCAAAGGATATGTATCCCAATCAATACATCCCCATGTGCATGTGCTATCTTCTCTAATAGGTATAATACCAAGAGCAGGATCAGCACCGTCTAAATGTTTTTGCCATAAATCTTCCGTAGGTGTTTTTTTAACTGTAAAAGATTTAGTTTTATGTTTACCTTTTTCAGTTATCTCGTTTGTCTTTATGGTTTGACCATAGGCAACATTTAGACCTTCAAATATCTTAATAAATTTTTCTAACATAAGTAGCATGGGCGCCGTAAGTCTCCCATTGGCGCCCACTATTCACACTATTTACCGGCGAATGAGTTGTGAAACTTTTTTCCCCTCTCATAAAGTGATGCATCATTAATCACATCACCTTTAACAACACTGTAACCATACCACTGATTACCCTTACCNCTGTTTAACACAGAGGATAATACATATTTATGACTGTATGTTGCTGGAGTGAAAGGCCCGTTCTTACCTTCTAAAGTAATTGAAGCCATCATAGAATTCCACCTTCTACTTACCTTACCTTGAGATGAACTCATAGATATGAGTGCAGGTTCTACTCCACCATCCAAGATCAAAACAAAATGTTGACCGACTGTAAGAATAAAGTTTCCATTCTCAAGACGATCTTTTCCGTACTGATCTTTTTTTGTTTTAGTGAGTATGTCCGAATTCGCATCAAAGATGTTTTCCGGTCTACCTGAACCTGTACCAAAATCTGCCCATTCTTGATATTCAAGTTTGTAATAGCAGGGTACAACCTCTATTCCTTTTGCACCATCGTAAAGTTTTTTAGTTACGGTGTTAAGGAACATACCTGGTTCTGCACCATCAACATAATTTTCATTACGTTTTTGTGCTTCTCCAGATCCGTTTTGTAAAAGTTTAAGAATTGGTAAAGCTAAACTTTCAGTCTTTACATTTTCCAAACCTTTGTGTGCATCGTCTTCAAACAAAATGTCAGAAGGCAATTGCTCTTTTTTCACAGTTACTTGTTTCTCGTTCATTGTTATCTCCTTTTTATTTTTGTACTGTTACCCGCGTAAATTTTAAACAAGTCAGAGGGCATCTCTTTTCCAGATTCAAGACGCTCCCTGACAAGTGCTTTTAAAGTTATGGCATGAACCGTTTCTCTCTGGACAGGTTCAAAGCCACGCTCTTTTGCAAGGGTAGCATAAGCCATTGCCTTGTTGTCTTCGTCACGACCAAAGGTAACAGTGATATCGTTTTTAATGATATCACCTAGGCCGTTCTCTCGAAGCCATGTAAAAGCTTTATTTCTTCTATCCATAAAAGAAGAGTCATCTTCTCCTCTGCCTTGTGAAATAGAAGCATAATAAAATGGTTTAATTTCTACTGACTCACCATCTTTAAGCTTTAATTTTGTTATGTTCATCTCCTGCATCATCTTAGGAATTTGAACTTCAGATAAATCTTTTGCCTTTAATTTTAATTGTGAAACACTCTTCTCAGCGTTTTCAATTTCATCTTCAATACTTTTTAATTCGATAACTTTATCGGATAAACTAGCTGCTGCATCTATCTGTTTTACCGACTCAACTCTATCGTCTTCGTAATTAATATTCATAAAATCCTTTCGTAAATTATATATAATCCTAGACTTTTATTATGTCAAGATTATTTTTGAAATAAATCTATCTCTAAAGGGTAGTAAGTTTTTTCTTGCCTGTCCCATTTCAATAGTTTATACTTGCCATTCGTCATTTCTGAAACCACAGAACACACAACTCCAATAGTCGCTGGATCACCTGATAATAAAAGATAATCGTCTTTTGTGTAGTCTTTTAGAAGAGTTCTAAGTTTTTGAACTAAGGGTCCCGGAGAAAAAATCATTTGACTATACGCTGGAAGCAGACATTTTATTTCTCCGTATTTTTGTGCTCCCATAACATTTATTTTAGGTTTTCCTGTTTCTTTATCTATAGGAATATCCTGTGTTAAATAAACTTTTGGCATTGACTTTATTTCTTTTATCTATATATCTATCATTTAGAAAGAAAAAGTAAACAGTTATGATATACAAATTTAAAACAAAGCCATATCAGCATCAGCTTAAGGCTTTAGAGATGTCTTCTGATAAAGAAGTTTTTGCCTATTTTATGGAAATGGGTACAGGTAAATCTAAAGTGTTAATAGATAATGTATCTATGTTGTATGATCAGGGTAAAATAAACGGTCTTTTAATTATTGCTCCAAAAGGAGTTTATAAAAACTGGTATTCGTCTGAAATACCTACACACATGTCAGATCACATAGAAAAGAAAAGTGTGTTGTGGACCTCTACTNTTACTAAAGAAAAAGAAAAAGAATTAAATACTTTATTTNAAACAGGAACAGACTTACATATTTTGATAATGAATGTTGAAGCTTTNTCTACAAAGAAGGGTTTAATATGGGCCAAGAAATTTTTAAATTGTCACAATGCAATGATAGCAATTGATGAAGCTACCACTATCAAAAACCCTGGAGCAAAAAGAACTAAAGCTATTTTATCTTTATCTTCAATGTCAAGATATAGAAGAATTTTAACAGGTTCTCCTATTACTAAATCTCCATTGGATTTGTACACTCAGTGTGAATTTTTAGATCCTGAGTTGTTAGGACATCAATCTTACTACACTTTTAGAGCACGATATGCTGTGATGCGTAATATGAATTTAGGTGCAAGAACAGTTCAAGTTGTTGTAGGATATAGAAATTTAGGCGAGCTTTCTGAAAAACTAAAACCTTTTTCTTACAGGGTTTTAAAAGACGATTGTTTAGATTTACCACCAAAAACTTTTATGAAAAGGTTGGTTACTCTTACTCCAGATCAGCATAAAGTTTATCATCAAATGAAGCAAATGGCATTGGCTCAACTAGATGATAAAATACTAACTACAAATACAGTATTAACTCAGTTGATGAGACTCCACCAAATAACTTGTGGTCATTTTGTGGCTGACGATGGCACAATAAAAGAATTACCTTGTAGAAGAATAGAAGAACTTATGAGCATATTAGATGAAGTTGAAGGTAAAGTTGTTATATGGGCTCACTATCAAAGAGATGTTACTAGAATTATCAAAGAGATAGTAAAAAAATATGGAGAAGAATCTTGTGTAGATTATTTTGGATTAACGCCACAAGAAGATAGACAATCTAATATTAAAAAATTTCAAGAAGATGATAACTGTAGATTTTTTGTAGGAACTACACAGACGGGTGGCTATGGTATCACGTTAACCGCTGCAAGCACTATGGTTTATTTTTCTAATGGTTATGATTTAGAAAAAAGAACTCAATCTGAAGCTAGAATAGATCGTATAGGACAACAAAAACCTATGACGTACATAGATATAATTTCTGAAAATACTGTTGATGATAAAATAGTCATAGCTTTACGTAAAAAACAAAACATAGCTAGTGAGATTATGGGTGAGCAGTTAAAAAATTGGATCTAAAGTAGTTTATCAAACAAACTCATTAAAACAAAAGCAGCTGTGCCTATTAAAATTCTTTCAATTCTAACAATTTGACCTTTTAACTGTTTAATTTGTTCAAAAGTTTGTTTTTGCATTATTCTGCAAAGTTTTTCATGGTCTTCAATTTTTTGTAACGCTGATTTTCTAGTCATTATCCTATTCCTCTACTTCTTTTTCTTATCAACTTTTCTTCTGGAGATAGATATACTTCTTCCATTTGAGTTAATCCTGACATCATTATTTTATCCACCGGTGGTTTAAAGTTTCCTGGCATCGGCATTGGTGTGTTTGGCAACGGAGTCATTGAACTTTGTTGCATGTTTTGTTTTTGTGGTAAATAGTTTTCTAATTGTAAATCAAATCTTTCGTTTAAATTTTGATTATACAAATCATCAATTATTTTATTTATTACAGGTTCCGCAGTATCATATGGATTTGGAACTCCAGTATCTTCTGCAATTTTTTCAAATCTTCTAATTATGTTTTTACCAGGTTCAAACGGTTTAAACTCACCATCTAACAGTCTTGCTAGTGATTTTGTAGATAAACCTCTTTCTTCAAACACATCATAAAGTTCATCTTCACTCACACCTAAAGTTTGAGCTGCGTTTAAAATTTGTTTCATCTCTCTTTGTGTCTCAAATAATTGTTTGTTAGCTATAAAAAATCTTTCAATTACGTCTTGAGGTGTTTTTCTTCCTCCCGATAAAACTCCAAATTTACCACCCGTAAAGTTTCTTCTATCTGCTGATTGATCAGTTTGAAATTTGTATAGATAATATCCAAGACTTTTCTTTGGATCAATTTTGATTGGTCTCATACCAAATATACCTGCGAGTTCAGGAACTATTTCATATATTTCACCAGTTCTTCCCGGTTCACCTGTAATTGCTTTTACAGTTCTTTGAAAAGGTTGAGTCGTAGGCATCAATGTATTTGCAAGGTGAGTAGTTATAATTTGATATTTTTCACCGTCGGGTGTTCTTTCGTTATATAAAACTTTACCTTCTCTAGTTCTTCCATTTCTGGCAAGTATATCCATAAAAGCTTCTGTAAAAATAGACTCTGATATAAACGGCTCTGCTTGTTGTCCTATAGCTCTTATTAGACCTTCAGAAAAACCTTTTATCAAAACATCTTCGTCTTCTATTCCTTTTTGAATACTAGTTAAAACAGTTTGAAAAGGACGAGTTAGAGTGTCATAAACATTATTTCTGCTCCAATCTATATAATAATATTCATCATCAATAGGATCTTTTATAATTATTTTTTGTGAATCAACAGCCCATGGAGCTACAAAATAATTTACAGCGTCTGCTTCATCATCTGATACACCAAAAATAGCTTTTGACCCTTCAACCAATGCTAACGGAAACGCTGCTGTTGCAAAAGTCATTCCAGCTAATCTTTTCATACCTATACTTCGTGTAACAGGATTTTTTAATTCTTTGAGTCCTTGTCTAAACACACCGTAACCTGTTCTGTATATTTCTGACGGCCACGACATGAAGTTTCCAAAAGGTGACATCCTCGCTGCTCGTACAAATTGCCCGACTCTTGCATAGTTTGGCACTGTATTTTTTACAATATCTGCAGCCTCTCTTTTTAATTGACCTATCATATTAGGTCCGACTTTCATTCCAGATTTTTCATAAGCTTGAATTAATCTTTCTAACTCTACTTCAAAATTATATATTTTCCAAAAATCATCTTCGGCTACATACAAGTCTTGCATAAATCTTCCTGTGCCTTTGATACCTTTGCTAATATTTTTACCTAGAGTATTTATCATTGGAAACAAAACACTGTCCGTTGCAATGTTTCCTTCCCCAAATCTTACGTCTTTCATCAGGTTTTTTAAATCTCCCATTCTAACGTTTGTATTTACAATACCTAAATCTAAATACTCCCTGTATTTTTTCATAGCTTCAGGTTCTCTCATTCCAACCTGAACTACCTTTCGAGCATTATTCATAGCTTTAGCTATGAGTCTTGGATCTGTTAAAACTGTTCCATTACCTATTGCAAATACACCGGAGCTTAAAAAATTTCTTATGTGTGTCGGTATCGATAAAATAGTTTTTGCAAACTGAGCACCTGCTTTTGGAGTTAAAAGTAAATTTCTCCATAGCCATGAAAATGTTTTACCAAGTGGTCCCCCGGTCTCTCCTCTCATAAATTCTTGTATTTTAGAAACTGATTCAAATCCTTCTGCTACTTCTTTTGCGGTGTATATATTTTCATCAGGAAAATATTTTTGCATTCCTGATGGCATTTTTACAATTGTAGAATTAGGGCCAAAAGCTTGTTTAGCAGCTAACGGTGTTGCATGAAAAAAACCTCTTTGACCATAAGGTGTTGCAGCATTTACTCCTGCTTTTATAGCTTTATCTGCATTCAACATTTCTTCAAACATTTGCCCTCTTCTTGTTATCATAGATAAACGACCCATGGTTTCATAGATAGAGTGTCTTGCATCTTCTATTTCACCGAAGAGTTCTCTAAATGCTTTGCTGCCTTTACCAATAACATCAAATGATCTTTTACCGTCCGGTAAATTTTTTTGTAATGTTTGACTAAATGTTTTTAAATTATAAGCATCTTGTGCACCTTTAGTTAAGTTAGGATATGCAAAAGTAGGTAGTGTGTCCTTTCTAGGATCCATTTTAGATACTGATTTTATAATATCTTGAACATATCCTTCTGCTATTTCTGGTGTAATTGGTTGGTTATTTCTAGCAGCATATCGCATAAAAATTTCTTTTACTTTGTCTATTGACTCTCTAGTGGGTTTGTACGCTTGGAAAAATCCAGCGTTAGGGTTATCAAATATTTCAAATGTATTTGATATAGAATTTCTGACTCTATTACCTAAAAGTTTAGAAAGTTCACCAGTTAGTCCTGGTGGCAAATCCACTACACCTGGTGTTCCAGAAGCTGTTTCAATTAATTCTCCAAAATAATTTCTGCTATTTTGTAAACCATTTAATACTATTTCTACAGACTCAGGTTTTGCTCCAGCTTTACTCATGGCGTCTACGACTTTAATTTTTAAATTTTCATCGAGTCCTTTTGTTAAAGGTCCTGCAAATAAAGTTTCGTCTAATAATTTTAAAAAATCTTTTCGTTCTTGTTTATTAGCTTGAAAGAAAAATTTTTTTGTTTCAGGAAATATTTTGTCCATTTCCTTATCAATTCTTTTTACTTGTTCCATAGCAAAATTAGTGTCTGCCATTTTTCTAGTAGACTCTGTCTCTTTTGCTAGTGCTTGTTGTACGGGTTTTGCTCCTCTAAATCTAAACACAGAAGCAAATTTATCTACAGCTCTTTCTATCGCGGAGTTACTGTATGCTAAATCTCTTCCTGCTTTAGACAATGCTTTAATCGTAGCTCCTGCACCATAAACAAAAGGTGTTAAAGCTAAAGACTCCGAACCAAATTTAAATCTGTTCATAATTCGTCTTGCTGCATCGTCTCTGCCTTCAGTTTCCGCTCTATCCAATTCTGTTGGTCCTGCTTCAAACATATCACCAAACGTTCCAATTCTTTCAACGTCTGCAACCATAGTTTCACCAGCAGCTCCACCTACAACGATGGCTCCAAATTTTTGTCTACCTGTTAGTTTGTTTAAATTTTTTGCAGTGTCTAATCCTTTTTTAACATTGGGTGCAGCAGCATTAAAAAGAGTGCCTGATTTTTTTGCATTTAAAACTTTAGTAGCTATTTTAGTTGCAGCTTTTGCTCCCACTGTTCCCGGTACACCTATTTGAACTAAAGCTTCTGTAAGTCTACCTATTGCTCTTTCTTCCGCTGCTTCCTCAAAAGGATTTAAATCATCAAAAAAACTTTCTATACTAGCCGCTGTATTGGTATCAAAACCAAGATCAATAAGTTCTGCCCCTAAAGATACAACACCTTCAGGAACTTTTAACATACCAGATGCTATACCGGCCATACTAGATTCTATATTACTTAATTTTTGATTGTTTTCTGCTTCAGGAGTAAGTTCATCTCCAGGGTAAAAAAATCTACCTAAAGATAAACCTGCTAAGATTGTATCTCTTCTTAGATTTGGATTGGTATTATCCTCTTTTTCTTTTTTAGTTTTTTCGGGAACTTTATTATTCTTTAGAAAATCTGTATAAGAGACCATGTAATCTCCTATTCTGTCATAATTTCTTGAAAGTTAATATCATAAAATTTAACTTGATCACCAATTCTTTGAACATATGCAGCTCCAGGAATATTTTTTGTTCCCCCTTCTCCATCATCCATTTGAACACCATCTTCTGCTATGTATAAAACAAAATTATCTAAACCTTGTGCAGGATCGTATACGTCTACAGTGGCCAAGTCTATTCCAGCTTTTAAAGCTCTGTCATAGTGAAACTGTTTTATTCTTTGCATTTGATTGTTTGCTATAGCTGACTCCATATCTCTTGAATCACCACTTATATTTGCCATTCCAAAATCTTCGTTAGTTTCTTCTACTAATGTTTTTCCAGTTTTGTAAAAATAAAAACTTCTTTTAAAATCTTCAGAAAGTTTCCCATCTTCATCATAAACAGGAAGACCTCTTTTTTCTAAATCTTCTTTTACATATTCAAAATCTATTTGATTAGCTGTTTTATTTTCATCTGGATTAAGTTCATTGAATTGTTGATCTATTTCTTTTTTTATTTTGTATGTGCTAAGTTCACTTTGATCATCTAGTACTCTTTTTTGTTGTTCATCAAAAAGTCTTCTTTCTCTATCTTTTTCTGATAATGCTTGTTTTAACGCTAATGATTGTAGACCTTGATTATATTTAGATCTATCATCTGTTTCTTGGTATAGTTTTTCTAGTGGATCACCAGACAGAGCACGAGATATTCTTTGTAAAACTGTTCCACCTTGGTTACTTTGTGTACCCAGCTGTCCAGCAGCCCGAGATAAATATCTTAAAAGTCTACCATCTTTTGGTTGAGGCATGACGCCTTGTAACATTTCAAGTTGAGTTTGAACATCTTCGGCAGTGATTCCTTTATTAACACTACCGTTTGCATAATTCATTCTTGATGTAGCTATACCTTCGTCTAACACCTCACCGCCTCTTCTAAACATTGGTCTTTTTAATACTCTATTCATTAACTTATCGCGTCGTAGATTCCTCCAAGACTTCCTCCTAATTTTAGAGCTGTCTCAAGAGGGGTTAGTTGTGGAGCTGTCATTGCACCTCCGCCAATTTGTTGTGAAGGCATTCCACTCGCTAGAGAACCTAAACCTGTNCCAAAGAAAGATGTTCTTTCGTATGGTTCAAAAGCTTTTAGTCTTTCAGCCTGTCTTGCTGAATCTGCAACAGCTTGTCTGAATGCAAGATCCGAGCCACCCGCTGCTTGTAAACCAGCTAAAGTTTGTCCAGCTAACGCCGGTTGTAATGTTGCTAAATTAGTCTGCTGACCAAATGCTTGATTAGCTAATTGACTAGCTTGATTAAATCCTGAAGCTTGGAGTTGTGCTAGTAACGCTGCTCTGTTCTGATCACTCTTTGCTTTATATTGTGCTCTCTCTACACCTTCTCTGCCACCACCGAAAGCTCCTGATCTTATTGCTCTATCAGCAATGTTTTTCATTCCCTGTTGTGACTGAAGATCGTATTCTTGTAAAGTTGTATCAATTACATCTTGTTGATACGGAGACATAAATTGTTGATATGCCTGTGGGCCTGAAAAAGATGCAGCTGTTCTAAGAAAAGGTTCGTAGGATGCAATTCCTGTTCCCGGTCCAATACTTTTTACACCGCCTTGAGCATCAAAAGTTATTGCGCCAAGACCAGCTTGTCTTGCTAATTCTTGTTGTGCAGCTTGTGCAAATTGTGATTGTTGCTGTACTTGAGGTGCAAATTTAGACGTATCAATAGGTTGTTGAACTAAATTAGTTAAACCACCTAAATAAGATTTTTGACCTGCTTCTAAAAATGCTGGTTGTACTGACATTATGCTTGTGCCTCCAAATTCTTCATCATTTGATACATACGTTGTGCGCCTTTATCTACACTCCCGCCGCCCGCTGCTCGAACCGCGTCTGCTGTAAATACAAATTCATTATTAGATAACATTGCAGGAATGTCATCTGCTTTTTCTTTTACTCCAACTGGAGGTATAAATCCACCTTCTTCTCTCATATCTAATTCCATGATACCTTTAGGATTTATATTAATATCTAGTCCCTCGATACCTGCTGCTTGTTTTACTTTATCATCAGATCCCATAGCATATTCTACTCTACCACCGTCTTGATAGCCCATTGTTTTACTTAAAACATCTAAAACATCTTTAAGAGTTATTATTCCCATTTCTCTATCAGAACCGTATTTTTCAGGAGAACCTGGATCATAACCTTCTTGTTCTAATAATCTTTTTTCAAATTGATCAAAAATATCATCAGCTCCTCCACCCATATCAAACCCAACTCTACCACCTCCTGCAAGATTAGGTAAGTTTCTATACTCTACTATGTTATCAGCTACAAACTTATCTCTTTCTGCTTGCGTGTATGGATTTTTATTAGGGTCTCTTAACGGATCATACGGTCCATATTGTGCTAAATATGCTGCAACGTCATCACCTCTTTTACCCATAGCAACATTGTATGGATTANNTTGTNTTTCACCNGGNAAAAATTTTTCTTTGATGTAAGTTGTGAGCATAGCTAGAGGTATAGTTTTTTTAGGATCAGTTAAAATATCCATTCCAACATCTAAAATACCTCTAGATTTTTTCTCTTTTTCGTCTTCTTTTTCTTTATTTCCTTTGAAAATGTTAGTGACTTTTGACGCTTTGTCTAATATTTTTTTTAATTTAGATGGTTCTTTATCTGATTTTACTACTTTCTCAAGTATATCAACATCTTGTATAGTTTTTCCTCCCGTAGGAATTTTGCCAAGTCCATAGTTTGCTGCTGAACCAAGGGCAAAAGTTCCTAAACCTTGTTTTAAAGCATCACTAACACTTCCTCTTTGATCAAACCTTCCAATACCACGCATTGCAGCTGCAATACCTGGTTGAAAAGGTGCAACGAACGGAGCAGCTTTGACTGCTATATCCGCTACTTCATTAGGAATAATGTTTCGAAGTTGTTTTTTAAACTCTTCTCCACTTGTAAGTTCCTTAGGAATAATGTCGTCTACTATCTTATCTTTTATTTTACTTAAAATTCCCATTAATTAGCTGTTGCTCCTTTAGGTTTTTCTTTTTGTTCTTTTAAACTTTGTCTATATGCATCCACATAATCTTTATAGAAAGCACCGAAGTCACCAAAAAATACTTTTGTACCAACATGACCACAAGTCATTTTAGTATGTAAGTAACACTTGCCACCTTCATCTCTCCATTTTTTACATAGAGTAGCATCTTCACCCAATAGATCACCATTTTCATCTATTGTATATTCAAAATACATTTTATTGGCTCTTTCTTTAGAAGGACCATTGTAATAGTCTTTTGAAGATTTACCTATTTTTTCTAAAACTTTTTTAGAAACTTTTAAAAAACCAGTCCCTACAGTTTCTACTTCCATAATCTCGGGATGGTCTTTTGCATATGTTGGATTCAAAAGATCTCCTTTAATTTTGATAGCGTAATCTATGTTGTCGTCGCTTTTCTTTCTTGCAGTTCCACCTACAAAATCTAAGCCAGACTCTAACAGTTCAATAACCCATTCAGGATTCCACAGCATGTCAGCGTCAATAAAAACTACTTCATCGAATTTTCCTTCAAGACCAGCTTTGACTAAATCATTTCTAGCTCTTGGTAACATGCTATCGTATCCTACAAATAGATGTGCAATATCATAACCTTTAACAGAACCTAAAGCGAGTGTTCTGACTAAAGAATCTACATAATAAGCTTCTAGCCTACCATCCATTGTGGGAGTTGCGATTAATACTTTTGTTTTTGATTTTTCTTTTGATTTTTTCATATAACCTCTTTTTGAATTTATATTAACATATCCTATAAAAATCCTATCTTCAACTCCTATTTATTATGCATCAGCTGGTAAANTAGCTAAATGTTCAGCATAAGCATCTTTAACTTCTTGCGTCCAAACCGCATTACAGACTGCCTGCACCTCAGAGTGTTCTGAAGTAATATCAGCGTCTGGAGCTAAAACATGTCTATGATGACTTATTGATAGCTGATTACCATCTTCTAGCACAACTGTATCAGTTCTTACTTGAACGTGCTTGTATTCTCCAACCACTTCAATTTTACCGATCTTTGTTTCTTTTGTTAATGCCATAGTTTATCCTCCTTTATTTTAAGTTGTTTGATATGTATAGTTAAGAGCTATATCTCCACCACTTCTTGGAGCAGAACCATTAACTTGTTGACATCTTATAAAAATTGAACTTGTAGCGTTTAAATAAACTGCAAAAATTCCATTATTGGAATTATATCTATAAACAGAGCAACTACTTGCTTCTGTATTAGCTGCTGTAAAAGGTATTCCTGTTACTGTAACATTATCTTCAAGTGCTAAATTTCCTGAAGAATTACCCATTTGAAAATAAGCTTGAACAGTAACTATGCTACCTATTTTTATATATTTTGCATTTGCGGTACTAGTTATTCCTGTGCTAAATCCATTTGCAGTATTAACCACTGGTGTCCAAGTTCCTGTTTCGTAATCGTTTAAAAGATTATCTGATCCTGTTCCTCCTAAATAAACTCCCATAATATTAAGCCGCAAAGTAAGTAAAAGAAAATCTTGCACCATTTCCTAATTCAGTTCCTACATAATTAACTCTACCATTTGAGCTACCTCCTCTGTAAAATATTATTCTTCCTGTATTGGAATTAGTTCTAGCAATACCAACTTTACCTCCATCACTTTCCATTGTTCCTTGCATATAAAGTGATGTAGATGCAGGAGTAAATGGTAAACCATTGAATTGTAAATGAGACGAGCTTTTTGTTCCAAAGGTATTAACTTCAGCATAAACAGTAACTACTCTACCAACTTTTGTGTAAGTGCTTTGTGAACCATTTACAGCCAAAGTAGAAGTACCAGCATAAGCTGTAGGTGTCCAAGTTCCTTCTTCGTAATCATCTAAAAGATTTGCGGAAGTAGTGCCGCCTACGTAGAGACCCATCTTATATCTCCTCTAATTTAAACTTGTATTTCTTTCCGTTCTTATTGTTTACGATGTATAAAGAATCGTTACCTTCTTGAATTGTCCAGTTACCAGTTGTACCATCTACATTGTTTCCACCTTCTTGACCTTCGTTAGATAAATGAAGGTCCCCTGTAAATATATTAGCCCATCTTAAACTTGCTGATCCAAGATTTTTTGAATTATCAACAAATGGTAAAATATCTCCTGCTGTTCTAAGAACAGTAATATTACCATCTCCTATTGTAGCTTCATTACTTGTGGTAGTTGTGCTTGGTTCTGCGTTTGCACCTATTACAATACAGTTGTCTCCTTGAGTAGAATCATGCATTGCTTCATAACCAATTGCTACGTTGTTACTTCCTGTAACATTATTTTCTAGTACAGCGTTTCCCAGCGCAGTATTACGAATACCAGTGGTATTTGAATATAGTGCGTTAAGTCCTATTGCAACATGTTCTTTTCCAGTTGTGTTAGTATCTAAAGCAGAGTTACCAATTGCTACAGTTCCAGAAGCTGTAGTGTTATTACGTAAAGCAAATCTTCCGATAGCAATATTAAATCTTCCTGTTGTATTATCTTTTAAGGCAGAACTTCCTATAGCTACGTTATAGCTTCCTGTTGTATTAGCACGTAGTGCTTCCATTCCTATAGCTACACATTCAGTTGCTTCTGTAGATAAATACAAAGCTCTAAAACCCATAGCTACATTCTGTTCTCCAGATGTAAGAGTTTGGCCGGCGTTATAACCTACTCCAACATTATATCTTGCTGTTGTAAGAGAGAATAAAGCACTTGTACCAATAGCAATATTAAATTGCCCCGTAGTGTTTGCTAGTAAAGCTTGATAACCTATACCAACATTTTTTCCTCCAGTTGAATTTTTTAAAACTTCATTACCTATACCTACACTAAACTCACCAGTTTGGTTTGATTGTAAAACTGTTTTACCTATAGCAACATTAAATTTTCCTGAAGTATTGGATTCTAAAGATTGACTTCCAATTGCAACGTTTGAATGCCCTGTAGTATTACCCTCCAAACATTGAAAGCCCATGGCTACGTTTTCATATCCAATAGTATTTGTTAACAAACAATCTTTACCTACTGCAACATTTCTATAACCTGTTGTATTGTTTGCTAATGCATCTCTTCCTATTGCAACATTAGAAGATCCTGTCGTATTATCTTCCAAAGCTTGAAAACCTATGGCAACGTTATTTTCTCCTGTGGTATTAGAGTACATAGTTTCAAAACCTATGGCTACGTTATTAGCTCCAGTTGTACTTGTGTACATAGCATTTGTTCCCATCGCTACATTGTTCTCACCTACTGTGTTATTAAACAACGCCTGTAAACCTATACCTATATTGTTATCTCCACTAATATTTGAATACAAGGCTCTACGACCTATGGCTACCGNATTAGTTCCTGTTGTATTGGTGAATAAAGCTTCATCACCCATTCCAACATTACTATCTCCAAATGTATTATTATTTAAAACTGCATAACCTACAGCTACATTTTTAAATCCAGTAGTATTTTCTCTTAAAGCATCATAACCTACTCCAACATTTTGTGTACCAGTAGTATTTTCTCTTACTGCTCTATATCCAATTCCAACATTGTATTGACCAGTAGTATTTTTTTCCAAAGCAAAATAACCCATAGCTACGTTAAAATCTGCTGTGGTATTACTATATAAAGCTTGATATCCAATCGCTACGTTTTGATCTCCGTTTGTGTTGCTGTACATAGCTTTATAGCCCACAGCAACGTTAGCTTGACCAGTTACACTTGAGTTTAAAGCTTGAAATCCTACGCCAACATTATATTGACCAGTTGTATTGGCATTACATGCATAAGATCCGATTGCAACGTTATTAGAACCTGTAGTGTTTACATATAAACTTTGTTGTCCTACAGCAACATTACTTTGTCCAATTGTGTTTACAAATAAACTTTGATAACCTATTCCGGTATTAAATTGTCCACTAGTGTTTGAGTATAAAGTTTGGTGACCCATAGCAACATTGTATCGACCTGTTGTATTTTCTTCCAAAGCTTCGTAACCTATACCAACATTTCTTTCTCCAGTAGTGTTAGCTTTTAAAGCCCTGTAACCTACACCAACGTTATAAGAACCTATTGTGTTATTTTCTAAAACCGCAAAACCTATTCCTACGTTAGCTACAGCCGTAGTATTTTCGTATAAAGTTCTATAACCTATTCCAACATTGTATTGACCAGTTGTATTATCTTTTAAAGCTTCGTAACCAAGAGCAACATTGTATTGACCAGTAGTGTTAAATTGTAAAGATTCTTGACCGATACCGATGTTGTAGCTTCCTGTTACATTTGAATATAATGTTCTACGTCCAATTGCTATGTTTCTTACTCCAGTTGTGTTTCCTCTCATAGCCTCATGACCAATAGCAATATGATAATCACCCGTCGTGTTTTGATACATCGCGTGATAACCTATACCTATGTTGTATTGCCCTGTAGTATTTTCATACATGGCGCTAGATCCTAACGCTACATTGTAACTTCCTGTTGTGTTTCTCTGTGCCGCTTTATATCCAACTGCAACATTATCAGTTGAGGTTGTAGTATTAACCATTGAAGAATAACCAATAGCAACATTGTTAGTTGCAACAGTAGAATTTGGTAAATTATTAAAACCTACTGCGGTATTGAATTGTCCAGTTGTATTGCTTCTTAAACATTCATAACCAACTGCAACATTGTAACCTGCCGTTGTATTATCTCTCAAAGCTCTTGTCCCTATACCAACATTATATCGTCCAACTGTATTTGCTCCTAAAGTTCCTGTTCCTACAGCGACATTATCAGTACCCGTTGTGTTGTTGTATAGAACCGCACTACCCACACCAACATTATCGTTACCATAAGAATTTTGCGTCATGACATCATTTCCTATTGCAACGTTTCTTACTCCAGTAAAATTATTTACCATAGCTTGTTTACCGATAGCAACGTTTCTCTCTCCGGTTGTAGTTTTTCTTAAAGCGTAATAACCAACAGCAGTGTTTTCTTTTCCAGTTGTGTTTTCTCTTAAACATCCATAACCAACTGCAACATTATATTGACCAGTTGTATTGTCTTCTAAAGCTTGATAGCCCACTCCAACATTAAAGCTGGCAGTTGTATTGTGGTACAAAGCGTGATAGCCAATACCTACATTGTACTGTCCTACTGTATTATCTTCTAAAACTTGGTAACCCATTCCTACGTTATAATTCCCTGTAGTGTTTGAATTTAAAGTATTATAACCTATACCTATGTTGTATTGACCAGTGGTGTTAAATTTTAAAGTTCCATATCCAAGACCTATATTATATTGACCCGTAGTATTAGTGTATAAACTTTCATAACCTAAACCTATGTTATAAGAAGCATTAGTATTATTGTATAAAGCAGTTTGGCCCATTGCAATATTGTATTGCCCTGAAATATTACTGTACAAAGCTGAAGAACCTATACCAATATTAGACCTTCCTGTTGTATTAAGTCTTACTGCGTTTTGGCCCATTGCAATATTATCACTACCTGTCGTGTTTTCATAAAGAGAAGCAGATCCAACGGCTATATTTCTATTTCCTGATGTGTTATCTCTTAAACTAAAAGGTCCTATTGCTATGTTTGCTACACCTGAAGTGTTTAAAAATAAAGTGTCAACCCCTATTGCTACGTTGTCTGTTCCTGTTGAACCAGATTGAGCTTGATAAGCTTGATAACCTACTGCAACGTTTCTATCTCCTCCAGCATAAAAACCTGCTTTGTAACCCATTGCAGTATTAAATTGAGTGCTCGTGCCTCCGTATAAAGCTTGATAACCTATTCCTATATTATATTGCCCTGTAGTATTACTATTAAGAGCAGAATTTCCTAAAGCAATGTTATAACTTGCAGTAGTATTATTGTATAAAGCATAACTACCCATAGCAACGTTATCTTGACCGCGAGTGTTGGTATACATAGCAGCATTACCAATAGCAATGTTATCTTTACCAGATACATTTGCTCTTAATGTTGTAAAACCTATAGAAACGTTTCTTTGACCAGTAGTGTTTGAGTTTAATGTTTCCATACCTACTGCTATATTAGCTTGTCCTGATGTATTACCCTGTAAAGCAGATAAACCTATAGCTACGTTTCTTTGCCCTGTTACATTTGAAAATAAAGCTGAAGTACCAACAGCAACATTATTAGATCCAGTAGTGTTGGTATATAAAGCTTGATAACCAACAGCTACGTTTCGAATACCAGTAGTGTTAGCAAATAAAGCTTGATACCCTAAAGCAGTATTAAAAGAAGCGTTAGTACTATTATAAAGTACGTCATAACCTAATCCGACATTAAACTCTCCTGTTGTATTTGATCTTAAAGTGTTCATACCAATAGCAACGTTTCTTTGTCCGGTTGTATTAGCTCTCATTGCTTGATAACCAATGGCGATGTTTTCATCTCCAGCAGTATTATTCTCTAAAACTTGATGACCAATTGCTACGTTATAAGCACCTGTTGTAGTTTGTTTTGCAGCTTGATATCCAATAGCAGTGTTAAAGCTTGTTTTGTTATCTTGTAAAGCTTCATATCCCATTGCTACGTTGAAACTTCCACTTACATTATTTTCTAAACAGTAAGCACCCATACCTGTATTGTAGTTACCAGTTGTATTTTCAAACAAAGATTTATAACCACCGGCAACTTGACCAAAACCACTTGTGTTGCTGTATAAAGAATTGTGACCTAGAGCTACGTTTTGCTCTCCAGTTGTATTAGCTCTTAAACTATCTGTACCAATCGCAGCGTTGTACTCACCTGTAGTGTTTGAATACATTGAATGATAACCAATCGCTGTATTTTTTTCACCAGTTGTTGTGTTGTAAAGTGCTTGATAACCATGAGCTGTATTGTAAGAACCTAAATTACTTGTAATGTTATATCCAGCTTGATAACCCATTGCAGTGTTAAAGTTACCAGATACATTTGAATACATTGCTTCATAACCAACAGCAATATTACCTGCACCAGATGTATTACTATACATCGCATTGTAACCAATTGCAGTTAGGTTGTGTGTAGTTACATTAGAATATAATGATCCATTACCAATCGCTATATTTCTTAATGCTCCGTTAGCTGCTTGTAATGCATTTTTACCAATTGAAAAGTTGTCGTTACCTATAACACCACCTGCTCCATTTCCTATAACAACGACGTTTTCATTCGCGTTCAAATTAGTCAACGAAGCATTTTTTAATTCATGGTATTTACTCATAATTTTTCCTAATTTTATTGATTGTAAGCAGGCGTTTCGTCCTGAAATTTGATAGTTGTATTATCTCAAATATAACACAAATATCAAGTTTAATTTTATACCGAACCTGTCGGCGTTGTCTCCTGGTCCTCTCTATTTACCTGCATTGCAGCGATAGTTCCTTCTACTCTACCGGTCGTATTTGACGTAAAAACTAAAGAATCTCCACCCTCTAAAACAAGTGGCCCTGTTAATAAATTTAAATACTGTCCTCCATCTAATGTAGTTGTAAATACGTTTGTACTGTTTGCTACATAGTTTCTAGATCCATCGGTTGTTACTTTTACCTCTATTGTAATTGTTACACCTCCGTTATTAAAATTACCTACGTAAAAAGAATTTATAATTGCGTGAGAATCTGAAGGAACACCATACACACTTTTTTCAAAAGTGCTCACATCGTAAGGCATATTTTTAAAACTTGTAGCCATAATCTATACAAAAAACGCTGTCTTCCACCAGCTTGTTGTGTTAACGTCCCAAACCAAAGTTACACTTTCTCCTACTCCAAATAATGAAATACCAAATGGAGCACCTTGAATATTGGATCCTGGTGCAGGATTGACTTGAATAAATTGAGCTCCACCGGTGTGTAAAAAACCAACTTTGAAACCAGTTTTGCTAGGAGCCGGTAAATTAAATGTAACAGGATCTGGAAGACCTGTTGTATCAACTATGTAACCTCTGTTGTCTGTTACTGGTGGAACTAGAAAACCAACAATATTTTCCCATGCGAGTCCCCCGCCGCCCGTATCTGGTCCACTAGAAGTAGAAGGCGCGTATCCTAAAAAATATGAAAGTTGTTCTATCTCTGCAAAGGTATCACCCTCAGGTTTATACTGAGCATTAATTTGTCCTATTGCAGTGTTAACTGCTCTAACAATTTGTCTTTGATTACCTACATCGTATTGTTCACTTGGATCTGGTACTCTAATTGTAATAGCCATTATCTTCTCCCATCTGGTTGTATATCAATACGTAATGTTCCGTATCTCCAATTTTGACCTGCTGCATCATTTTGTATTTTAATACTTAAAAATCTTCCTCTTGCTCTTGTATCTACTTTATCAGTTGTTGAAGTAACTGTAAATGGGCTTAAACTAGATGCCGTAGAGCTATCTGAAGGGTATCTTTTTAAGTTTAAAGTTACTTTTGCATTGCCTACAAGTGTCTTAAAATCAGGTATAAATCTTCTCATAGCTAGAAAAAACTCACCATTTCCAAGCTGTGGACTTGTAATATCAAAATCAAATGACTCAAGATTAGATGTAATTGCTGTGGTAGATCCATTAGCGTTTACTTGATCAGTCCCTGTTTCATGTTCAAATAAAGTTGTGTTACCATATCCATTAGGTGCCGCTGCTTCACCACTTACAACCGGGAATGCTCCGTTGGTAGACGGTGTAAATGAAGTTCCAAAAGGTTTACTAAATACATTTGCATCAGTCCAAGAAGTTCTTGCAGTACTACCTGTATACCAAACACCACCAGGGACAGAAGCAGACTCNGCAAAATTAAATATCACGTATCTATTATTATAATCTGCAGATGCCGTCGGATAATCCCATCTAACTTCCGTATATAAATTATTAACTCCAGCGTATATTTGTTGCCCTTGACTTAAATCAATGTCATCAAATACATAATCTTCCACCATACAGTCTAAAGTTTTTACAGATCCGTCGTATTTGAAAAATCCTTTATCACTCATCCAATAAGCAACACCATCAACTTCTGCTACAGCGTTTTGACCTATCAAACCACAGTTTGTACCAATCTGTTGAAAGCTAAATACGAACGGAGAACCTATGTGTCTCATTAAATAAAGAGCGTTGTCTGTCCAAATAAGTATAGCTTCTTTAGATTTTATAGCTCCCATAATTTTTGTACCATCTTGAATTCTTTGTGAACCTGCAGAGTTACCAGCTGTAATAGCAAAATTATTTATTTCTTCTTGAGAAGAAAATCTTACAAACATATTGTCTTGTGAAGATGGTGTACCAATTGTTGTTTCTGTTCCAAGATGAATTAAATGTCTGGTAGTTGGAGAAACTAAAGTTAATCTGGACACTGTAGGATTATTTGTAGTTTCAAAACCTGTTGTAGATATGGAAGCTCGCTGCCCGAGAGGGTTACCAGCAGCGGGGTTCCATGTAAATGTTTTACCATTTAAAATTGTAGCAACCAAAACTTCACCAAATGTAGATAAAGACCACAAACCAGGAGGAGTATTGACACCATTTGTATTTGCTGCAAGACCCCAACCGGTAGATCCACCCCAAACACCGGTACTCCATCCAAAAGATAGTTGTTGTATTTGATTTCCAATTGTTTCAAGAGGAAATATAGAACAGCTTCCTCCAGGGCCAACATTACCAGAAGCATTACCTGTTAGTTGAACGGTAAATGTTGTGCTTGTTGGTGTTGTTTTAACTTCAAAAAGTTTATCTTCAAAATCAGAATTATTATAACCTGTACCAGCTGGTAGTGAAACATTTTCAAATTCTACAATATCTCCTACAGATAGTTTATTTATAGATGTGGTTGTAATTGTAACAGAGTTTGAACCAGAAACTGTTGTAAAAGTGCTTAAAGCAAATTCATCTATAGTTGGTGGATACCCACTGCTTCTAAAAGGTGTGATGTCATAAAAATTACCTTCAAAATAAATAAGTAAAAACTTATCCATTCCAATTGCTAAATATTTATTTCCTGAATTATCTCTAAATGGAAAGAGTTTTCTAGACACTGCATTTAAAGTTGTAGATCCTTTTGCAGCCCAACCACCTACTTTTTCTGGTAAACCATATCTGAATCTAACATTGTTACCATCAATCCATCGTGCAACAGCACCCACTTCTGAGTTTTGTTTGTCGTATCCAGGTTTAACAACAAATTGATTAAGAGGCATTGTTCCTCCTATATCTTATCTTTGTAAGCCCAACCTCTAGTAGCGTTTAGATAAACTAATGTAAATGCTGTTCCATTGGTACTTACTGTTAGGTTAGATGCAGCGCCATTTATATTAGAACCATTTCTATTAACCGTTAAATTATTTGTATTGAATGATCCTTTACCATCTATAATAGTTACTTCATCTCCAACAGATGGTGATGCAGGTAAAGTTAGTGTAACTACTCCACCTGATGTGTCTACTATAACTTGATCATTATTAACAGCAGTATAAGCGCTTGTTGTTGTGTAGTATCCTTTTGTTAAAAGACCAGAATTTATATTTGTACCATCAGAATATAATTGTACAGTGCTGCCTGCGGGAACCAACACACCTGTTCCTGACACAGTTTTAACTGTTAAAGTATAATGTGAAGATGATCTGTCTGTTGCATCTTGAACTGCAAAAACTCTTTCAGAAGAGTCCGGCATGGTAACAACTCTGTTACCTGTTAAAGTTCCAGTTAATTTAAAAAATATATTTTTACCGTTTGATGTAGCACCATCGGTTAAAGTTAAAGCAACATCTGCTCCACCTACAGCTAAAGATAAATATCCAGTAGATGCTTGTTCTAAAATTTGTAAGTTTGTATTAGTTATTGTACCCCATGTTCCAGCTTTTTCACCGGTTACCATGAGTTCTAGTTTTATATCGTTTGAATATGATGATGGCATCTTTTCTTTTTATCCTATTTTAATTTTTTCTCAACCTTATTCAGACCTTGGAGTTGGCGAATTTAAACGAGTTCTGATAGTTCCGTCCATGTACTCGTCTCTTCTTCTTCGACCTTGTTGCTCAATTGCATAAGTTCCAAGAGCTCGTTGATAAGATTGTTCGTATAATTGTAATAAATCTGCAGGTCCTTTTAAATATCCATATGTTTCTGCAAGACATGCATATAAAATTAAATCTTCGTAGTTGACTGAGATATAACTTGTATTAGCATCACCTCCAGTCAAAGATGTTGGTTTTTTCTCATAAGCTACTGTTAACTCATATATTGCATTTGGAGTAGGGGCTAAAACAATTCTAGTAGCATCATAATTAGAATAGTATTTAGGAATTCCTGTTCCTTGAGCTGGAGTATTATAAAACTCTGCCATAAAAGATACGTCTCTATAATCTAAAAAAACTTGCTCTGGTGGAGCAACAGAATTGTCTTTTATATTTATGTATCTAATTAAAATAGTACTGGTTGGAACTGTCACTAATCTGTTAGCTGTAATTGTGTTGACAGTGTCGTAAAATCTGTTTGCATCTGAGTCTGCATCTCTAAAAATCCTGTTCTCTGCATTTTTAGTTATTGTTGTTAAAACAGCGTCAGTTAAAACTGTACTATCTACTTCTGTGTAGTTTCTAATATTTGTTTTTAATTCTCCGTAATTCATATTATGGTTTTAATACAATTGGCCCCGCAGAGCATTGTAATCCTCCTCCTGTTGCTGTAGCTGCTACGACTCCTGCAACTGTAAATGTAAAACTATTATACACTGTTTTTGTGGCAGGTACACCTGGATTTGCCACAACTGTTGGTACCAAAGTTATTGAAAAAGATCCAAAAACATTAGCTCCATCATCATGTGCACTCGCTGTAGTATTAGATGGTGTTACTCCTCTNAANGGAGCAGCTGTTCCTCTAACACAATTTTGTAAAACTCCACCTACAATACCGTTATAAAACACAGTTTCATTCTGAAATAATTTTGTTGTAGGATTTATTTTTTCAATCATAATATACCCTGTCACAGGAAAATAAGTTGAGTTAGTTAATGTAATAGTATTTTGAGTTGCATTGATTGCACCATTTAATGTTGTTGCTAATTGAATAGCTGAAACTGGAACATCAGATACTCCTGTTTTAATATCAGAAAATCTTACATGATCTCCATTTTTATATCCGCTATTTGGAAAAGAACAATTTACAACTGCCGAACCTGCAGTAGATGTAAAAGGATCTTCAGGTAAAATATCAAAAGTAGGTGGTTCAGTTCTATCTGGTCTTGCATTTGATAAACCTTGTGGATCACCTGGAGTTGGGATTGGATCTAGTTGTGGTTGTTTAGGTTCGTACTCTGAGATATGTACAAAGGCACCATTCCATTCTTTAACCATTTCTCTGTATGGAAATTGCATTCCTGATCTATCAGAAATTGCTAATGCTCTTCTTCCTTTTGATAAATTAGTCATTTATTATATCTCCGGATAATAAGTTCGTGGTGTTATAAATGTACTTGCAGGAGAACCATCTTGTTGTAATGCTCTTAGTAATTCTTCTTCATACATAACTTTTAATTCTGGAATTCTTTGTGGCTGATATTTTTGAGCTAAATAATAAGAAAGACCTGCCACCATACAAGGTACAAATCTATAAGGCACATCTGCATCATTTGTGTATGCACCTGCATCTTGAATTCTTTTTGCGTAATAATAGTTTATAAAATTTCCTGCTTCTGTTGGTCCAGGAGTTAAGAATAAAGTGATAGTAACTCTATCAATAAATCGTTGCACAAAATATTGTGTTGGAGTTCCTTTAGAAGTCTTCGATGCAAAAGATTGATACTCTGCTCTTCCAACTTTTGTTAATGGAAAATCTACATTTTCTGCATTTCTATATGATGCTTCTAAAACATCCTCAACACCATATACTGCTGTTGCACTTGAAGTNCCATCACCTGCAGATCTAAACATTGTATAAACGTTTTGACCATCTACTAAAGTTATATTATTATTTGCAATTTCCCAATAATGTAGACCTCTATTAGCCCACTCTTGAAACATAATATTAAGAGAGGTTCTAGCACTTTTTAACTGGTAACCAGTTACACCACTCATACCAATTCTTTCAAAAGATTCTTCTACAATATCGGCAATAGAAAAACCTTTTTCAAAAGTAGTAGTTCCTGAAGTCGTGTTTGCCATTTATTACCCTCCCGGTGTTAGGTTGCCACCTTTAATTTTATCAGTAAATAAAGTGTATGATGTTAAATTATCCGTATTAGAAACATATATACCGTTTGGAAAAACTATACCACCACCAAAATCTAAATCATAAATTTTATCATCTGGAAAATCTACATCACACAATGAATCTCCGTTTTGATCACATAATGTTAGTCTACCTGCTCCACCTCCATCTGAACAAACAGATAAAGCATACAATCTTATTGGAGCATTAATTGTTGTAAAAGAAGCTGCTTGAGAGACAGCTACACCNGACAAAGCAGATTGNGCTGTAGTTGCGTTTATTCCTCTAGTTACTGTTGTAAAACCGGGATAAGTTGTTGATGTAGTTAGATTAGCTAAAAAACCGGTAACACCTGAAGTAAGTTCAAGTTGTGGTCCCCAAACTTGAATTCCATCACTTGCATTNCCTGTAAAATTAAATGTAGAAACATTGGTTCCAACACCAATTAAAANTNCATCTACAGCGATTGGATTTGGAGTTGTTAGTGTTATGATACATCTATACCAACCACCTCCTGCATTTTGCATAGTTGCAGTGACACCTGCTGCAACAGTTCCAACAGCGCCAGTCGCTAAATCAAAATACGCAGTTGCGTCANTTAAATTGTCTCCTCGACCTACGGTCAAAGACATNCCTGTATAACCATCTTGTTTTCCAAAAGCGCTAAAAGTATATTGAGTTGAAGTAACCAAACTTGCAGGGTTTTGATCTATTCTATGTGTGCCAGCAACTGCAGTTGGAGTAATTTTCACAGCTGTGTTTGTGCCATCAGGGGCTGTACCCGCGCTTGTAGTTTTTGTAGCTCTTCTCAAAGGCCAATTGCTAGAAAAATCAGTGTTTTTTAATTTTTGTGTAGTAACTGTTGCAAAACTAAACTGTTCATTTGTTCCTGCAACTGTAGTAGCCACACCAGTTGAAAAACCTGAAAGAGATGTAACAGGGATAAAATCTTGAGTAGCGTTTATAGCTGTTGTCGTTGTAGTTGAAGCACCTGCTGTAACTTTTTGAAAAGCAAACGGTAATTGTTGTATAGCATCACCAGAACTTGCTGCTTGTGCAGTTGTTCCTTTGACGCCTCTTGTTACTGTAGTTAATCCTGATCTTGCTGATGCCTCTGTAGGCAAATATCCAGTAACACTACTACCTGCTTCAACTTGTATTCCCCAAACTTCGAAACTTAAATTTGCACTGGAGCTAGAATCTACTCTAAAATGAGTTCCTGCTTGACCACTACTAGAAGATTCATAGGTGTTAACAACAGTAACTGCTGGATGATTTTTATCTATTCTTGTAAATTCAGTAGTTGATAAAGAATTAAAATTTATTTTCCAATTACCAGAAGCAGCATTACTTGGATTTGAGAAAAATAATTCTGTTGAAGATCCACTTACTCTTTTAATAAAAAAAGATGCCTCTAAAGGTTGTCCAGACGTTGAATAATCTGTAGTTATTACATCAAAAATATCAGAGTATGTACCACCAGGTGTATTGTTACCTTGAATATTACTAATTAAATTTGATGTATTTGTTCCATCAGGAGCAATTCCAAAATTTGCAGTTACAGTACAATTACCTCTTTTAGTATAATTAGATTGAGATAAATCTTGTGAGTAAGGTTGAAAATTTTTAGTTATTGTGTCAAAACTTACAACTTCGTTAGTTGTTTCAATTTCTGCATCTACACTAGTCGAAAAACCAGATGTGCTAGTAACGGGAATGTAGTTTTGAGAAGCGTTTATATTTGCTGACAGTGTTGTAGAAACACTTGTCAAAGTAGATCTAGTGGCTTCTGAATCAAAAAAGCTCATTAGACCTTACCCCGCTGTCAATCCTGGTCCCGAATATTTACTTGTAAATAATGTATATCCAGCAACGTTTGTTTTAGTCTTACAGAAAATACCTTTTGGACAAACAATACCGCCTCCAAAATTTAAAGTCAGTATCTCGCCAGTAGGAACGTCTGCATATAAAACTACGTCACCTGCATTGGATGTTGTAGTTAATTCAAGAACGCCAGCTCCTCCGCCATCAGATGCAATCGATATCGAGTACAGTCTAACAGGTGGTGAGATAATAGCGGCTGCTCCTGCAGCTGCTGCCGAACGCGTAGCTTGTATGTCAAGTGGTAATCCAAATCTCATATTTTATCCTTAATTATTATTATCAGGTTTTTAAACATCTCGCAACAACCATCCTTGAGTTGCATCTATATAAACTAAAGTAAATGCAGCTCTGTTTGTACTTACTGTCATGTTAGAGGCCGCTCCTTGAATTTTATGACCATTTCTATTTATGGTAATATTATTCGTTGCAGCGGTTCCAGCATAATCAATAATCGAAACTTCATGTCCTAAAGAAGCAGAAGCGGGTAAAGTTACCACAATTGCTCCTCCAGTTGTATTTACAGGATAACCTCTATCAGCATCAGCTGTAAAATCAGCTGTCTGTACTGTAGCCCAGTTATCGTGAGGTCCGTGCGCTTGGAAAGAAGGCGCAACTCCTGCACCATTAGACGTAAGTACAAATCCAGCGCTTCCTTCGGGGACTCCCCCAAAAGATCCAGCGTTGTTATACTGTACCTGTCCTGTAGTGCCGCCCGGAGAATTAGAGGCGTCAGTCGCCCATCCTAAATTTCCAGCTCCATCAGTTTTTAAAACCTGATTTGCACTTCCGTCAGTACTCGGTAGTTTCCAAACGAGACTTGTTGTTACTGTAGTTGGAGACGCAAAACCTACATAGTGTGTATTATCTGCATCGCCTAAACGTAACTCTCCTTTGATCTTTCCTTTTCCGACCGTTAGCGGTCCTGTAAAAGTTGTTTTCATAGAGCTTCGTTGTTACGATCTTACTAGCTCTAAGGTAGATATTAAATGTCTTATCTAAAATGTAGCGTAGTAAAATCTAAAGTTTATTACGCTAAGTTTAAAGTAGTTGCAGTTAATATACCAAAGAATGTTAGTTCTAAAGTAACACCAGTACCACCCGGAACTCCTGAAACAACTGCAGCAACTTCATCAGCTGTGCTTAATGCTCCATCAGTTCCTGCGATTCCTCTTAAACCATTACAACCAAGCATTCCTTTGAATCCAGTAGTTGTACCTAGTGAAAGAGCTGCGCCATCAATGTAGTCATCAGTATCAGCTTGAACTCCAACGTCTACTAAATTAATTCCATTAGTAGAAGCAGCAGTAACTGTAACTGAACACATCATTGGCATGAAGTTTGCAGGCATTCCGATAGCAGCTTCATTTCCTGAAGTAGCGGCAGCACCGATTGAGATGCTCGCTGTNTATGTTTGTAATTGAAATGCTTGAGAAGAAGCGTCAGTTCTCATTAGAACTCCAGCACCTTTCTGCGAAGCAGTAGTTGAAACACTAGTCACATTGTTAGCGTCAAGATAAGTTGTCTTTGCGCCAGTAGTGCTATTTGTTTCGATAACCTCAAATCCGTTTTCTGAACGAACCGGGCCATTAAACGTAGTATTAGCCATTGTATTTATCCTCCTAGTTGCGAAACGTGATCTCTAGGCCGTCGACTATACGCGTTCACGTTCCATTTAAATTGTATAGTGTGATTTTTATACAACAGTTTTAAATAGAGTGCAAGAGAACCTGTAGTGCGGATTGAATTTTTTCCAACGATGTAGCTGTTTTTCTAAGGTGCTACTGAAACCTCAGGAGAAGAACCGTGTGCAGCTTTCGCTTCAGCCATTTTTATATGGTTAATTAACTCTCTAACTTTGTGGTCAATTTTAACCATATTAAGAGTGTATCTTCCAGCACTCTTATGTTCCTGCTCCCACTCTTTGTGTAGATCCCTCTTTTTGTTGTAGAGATCCAGGATGTGGTCGTCCATCTATAACCTCCTCATAGGTTATTCTGTGTTTACGGGAATCATACATATCTCCCGTATACTCCCAATTTATACCATTTTGTCCTAACTTGTCAAGGATAGCATTTTCTAGGGATGTAGGGTCATCGTTAGATTTGACCTGAAATTCTGTGAAATAGTCGTAAGCGTTGATTTTTACTAAGAATGTTTTCATTATTTTTCCTTTCTACCATAAAAAAAGGGCCCAATAAAGGGCCCTTCTTAATTTTTATTTATCCGAAAATTACGGAGTTCCTGGAGATCCGAAGATACCTCTAGGGTCTGAGAATCCAAAAGAATATCTCTCTCTAGCTTTGTATCTTACGTTTCCTGTATCAAAGTCACCTTCCATTGAAGTTTTGATAGGTGATCTATTGAACATTTTTAGTCCATTAGGTACATCTGTTTTGATAAAGAATGCATCCGAGTCAGTTAAGTAGTGGTTTACTACATAACCTTGCGGGATCATACCTTTCGATACGATTGCATTAATATCATTATCAGCTGTTTGAGTTCTACCTTTTGACTCCATAAGTCTTTCAGCAGTAAACTGAAGCTCTGAAGGAATTATCATTTTAATTCCTCTAGCTGCAATTTTTAAACCTCTTTCATCAGTGAACGCAGCGATGTCGATTAACGATTGTTCTAATGAAGTCTCGTTAAGATCGGCAGCCACTCCTAATTCATTTGCGAAAGTTCCTGCTAAAGTTGGGTGTGCAGTTGAACAAAGCTCAACGCCGTCACCACCAGCAAAGTTTGGATCAAATGCATTGTTTAATACATTTGCACCTTTTACTTGCTTAGTGTTCGCCATAGATCTTGCTAACGCTTTTGTATATCTAGACGCTAGTCTGTCATACAAGTTATCTTCGATAGCTTCTTCTGTGATTGCGAATGCAAGGGCGATTGTCTCGTTTGTGTACCTTGCAGTGAAAGTCTCTTGAGCATCATCGAATGATACACCTTGACCTTCTGCTTTGACTTGTGCATTACCGAATCCAGATAACATTACTTCCTCTTCGAAAGCTCTGTCTGAAGTTTCGATATCAAAAATCTCAGCATGTTCATTTTCGTAGTTTTTATATTCCAGACCGAACAGTGCGTTCAAACCTGGCTCTAGTTCTTTAACTAGTTGTGCTCTTGATATTGCCATAGTTTATTTCCTCCTATTCAGCTTATTGATATAAATTACTTGCTGCATTGTATGCTACAATGATGTTCGCACCAACAGCAGTTAGATCTTTGTTTTCTGGATCTTCTGCTGATCTTACTACTCTAAACATTTTAGTTTCGGCTGCGCCTCCACCAATATCTAATGTAGCAGTTGATTGACCATCTTTAGCATCACCTGCAGTAAAGCTATTAACGTTAAATGATGTTCCGATCATTGCTTGAGTTACTGCCGCGTCCGCTTTAACAATAAATTCTTGTTGCGGATTGTCATTAACAAAACCAATTCCATCAGAACTACCAGTATTATAGTCAGTTCCAAATGTAGTGCCCGCTGCAACTGAGTTTGCAAAAGTTGGTTTGCTTGTAGAGCTATCTATATAGAAAGCACCATTAAACGTACCAACTAATAAAGCTTCTGTAGCATTTGTGAAAGTCGCTCCACCAGCTCCACCGTCATCAGTTGTTGCAAAACTTGCATCTTGTAAATAACCTGTTTCACCAGCAGCTGCGCCACCGTCGTTTAAAGAAACTGGATTATTTCTGAAGATACCTACATCTAGTCCAGACTCGATTTTGTATTCAGATTGACCTGAAGTTGCTGGTGTATTACCAACAGTCATAGTCGTTCTTAAACCAAAACCAGTTGTACTTGCGTTTGCCATAGTTTTTCTCCTTATTACTATTTAATATTAGTGGGGGGAATTGTTAAAAAATTAACTTTTCTTTGTACCACCAAAAGTTACACGAGTCTGTCGATCACTATTGATCGGCATACTTGGATGTTGTTCCTTCATAAGGTCGTTATTAATTGCATCATTTCGATCCTGAGTTTGTTGTTTAAAATACTCAGCTCGAGACTGCGCGATCTCATCCGGTATCCTTGCCAACACAAGGCCACCAACTCCGATCACTCCTGCGTATTTTCCTTCTCGCATAGTAGGATAATCATGATCTGGGTATTCATCAGCTCTCACCAATTCGTAACCGGATCTAATTTTACCGGACATGTTTTTAGTATCGTCAAATCCTAAAACCTCTGCCCTGATCCATCTATGCCTATAACCGTCTGGCGCAGGTGGTGCATCTAAAGAAGATGGAGGGGTCCAAGTCGTAGGTCTTTTTGTTTTTTCCCTAGACTGGATTGCACGAGGAGTTTTTTTAGTTTCTTTTGTCATATGCTATACCTCCTTTGTGTTTAATTGCTTCGCATATTCTTCTAGTGGCACACCTAATTTTTTAGCAATTGCTACTTGCGATGGTGTGAGTCTTACGCTTTTGCGACTAGATTTTACACTTCGCTTCGCTGAAGCGACGGTTTGTGTAGGTTTAGTCGTCTCCCTTTCCTCATTTGTATCAAATTTGTGAGGGAATTCAAGTCTTATTCTTTTATCTATTTCAGAATAATATTCGTCTGTTTGAGGGTCATAACCTTCTTCATCCACTAACTTTTTATGAAGATCAAACGCTGTATAAGTCATTGCTGAGTCAGTACCAAACCATCTGTTTTTAGATGCCCATTCCGAAGCTTTTGGATCCGGAGTTCTTGGTTCTTCTCTTCTATCTGTTCTTATATTAACGTCTTTTATTTCTTCAGGTACTACTTTTTTAGAAGTATCTTTCATCTCATTAAGTCTCGCCTCCTCGTACCCGAGTCTAGCTATTTCTTTTTGAGCTGAAACTTCTGCTTCTAAATCGTTTGCCTCTCTTGCAGCAGCGAGTTGCGCGTATGAAGCTTTTAAAGAAGAACTAATTTTTTCTTCTTTATCTTTTAAACTACCTACTTCAAGATCAGCATATTTTTTCTTTATGCTTTCAGCAGAAGCTTTTATAGATCGTGCATAGTCTAGAGCTTCTTCTTTTTGCCTTTCGGCTTCTCTCATTTTTTTAGTTAGTTTATTTATTCTTCTTTTTACGCTATCGCTATAGTCTTCTAATTCGTCTTTCTTTGTTTCTTTCTCTGTTTCTTTTTCTTCTTTGGGTTGTTCTACAACCTCTTCTTTTTCTTCTTGATTAGATTCAACTTCTTCTACTTTAGGAGCTTCTAATTCTACATCAGCTCCCGGTCCAGAAGTGTCTATATCTATCATGTCTTTATTTTCTTCTTGCATAGTTTTTCTCCTTCTATGTTATTTTAAATATAATGAAGTATAGCTTCTGGATCTGGTATAGTTCCGAGCACTTCATCATCGTTTAAAATTCTTACTTCTCCACCTTTAATAGGTAATCGTGATCCTGCATATCTTGCAAATATCACCCAATCTTTTTCCTTGCACCAAGGACCTGTTGAAAATTTTTCTTTATCCTTATATGCTAATGGACCCATTTTTAAAACGTATCCACAATTAACTGCGATTCTTAATTTATCTAAAGTTTCTTGTGCAATTAATAATCCACCTTTAGTTTTTTCTTTCGGTGTAAAAGGTAAAACTAAAAGTCTCCAACCAGAAGGGGTTGGAAGTTCATCGACGACATTCTCTATATTTGTGTGATCAACTCTTTCTGCGGCTTCTTTTTTATCTTGTTCTTTGTATTTATCTTCAAGTGCGAGTTTTACTTTCGGACTCTCCGAGTTTGACAACGTTTCCTGTTTCATCATTTTGCTCCTTCTTTTCTAGCAGGTTAGAGATTTCCTGTTGTATTATTTGTAAAGCGTGTGCTTGTCCCAGTAGATACTTGTATTTTTCCATGCTGTCAACCCCACCACCCATTATGGTATCGGTGATAGATTCTAAATTTGTTTTTAGATTACGTTGTAGTTTGGAAATTATAATTAGATCTTCCATTATAATTCAGCTCTTGGAATTACAAACTCTTTCAAAACTTTTAGTTTTTCTTCAGCATTTGCAATTTTTTCTACCTGTTTGTCAACCTCCTCTATGTGTTGAGGATGTTCTCCAATTCCAACAGGGTTTTCTAAGTATATCTTTATTGTAGCTTCAGCTTCAGCTATTTGGGCATCATACTTTTTTTCTAATGCATCTAATATTGCTTGTCTCATTTATTTAACATTTCCATCTTCTACGAGCCTGTCTTAGTCTTGAATTAGGATCAGCTGCAGCTTTTGGAAATTTTTTCATTTGACCTGCGCTTCTTGCACAGTACGACTTACGTCGGTTTGCAGCTTTAGAACCTTTTTTCACTTTGCCAGTGACAGCTGTTTTTAGTTTTGAACCAGGATTTTCTCTTCTATATCGGGCGACCCCAGCTTTTGTCATCCCTGCTCCAGACTTTGTAGATCTGAAGTACTTTTTAGTTTTAGGTGGTTGTTTATCTCTTTTTCGCATGAGCTTTCATTTTCTTTATATGCTTTTTAACTATCTTAGCTTGTTTAGCATGTGTCTTTGATGCTTTCTGCAGACCTTTAGCTACTTTTTTTAATCCTTTAACCATTATACGTCCACCATCCTAGTCATATTTATAATTCCACCATTCATAGCTTTTTTTCTTTTTGCAAATGTAGCAACATTAGTAGGTTTACCGCCTGGATTACCTGCAGCTCTTTTTCGTTTGACAGCACTCGCCTTTTGCGACTTTGTCATCCGTGTGGCTTTTGCAAGTGGAACGCATTTTGGATATTTTCTCTTTGAGCCTTTTGATCTCCCGCATGGTTGATACTTTCCATTCTTCTTCGGAGCTCCAATATCTACCCATTTTTCTTTCACCCATTTACGTAAACCGTTACTCGCCATTATCTCATTTCGCAACCTCTGCCTCTTTTCGCAGCTCCTCCGCTGCTAAAAGAAACACGACCACCTTTAGCTTTTTTCTTTTTCTTTTTACCACCTGGAGTAACTTTACCGCTACAAACAGCAGATGCATACATATTTGCATATGCGCTTGGGTAAACCTTGAACTTACGCTTTGCGGCTGCTTTTCCTCTTGGACATAGTTTTGCCATTCTTCTTACCTTTTTTCTTAATTACACCTTTTGCAATCAAAATATCTTTCTTAGTAACTTTACCGTCACCAGAAAGATCTGGAAATTTTTTCTTTACCATACTATCTATTTATCTTTCCAGATTTTTTTGCTTTAGAACCAAATCTTCCATAAGACTCATCTCTTGAATCTTTTAATTGTTTCTTAGTTCTTTTTTTTCTTATTCTCATTGCGATAGATTCATCTTTTCTATCTTTGTAGCCTTGCTTTTTCTTTTTTGTAGAGCCACCTTTTTTCATGCCAGATCTTTCCCCATATGGAAATCTAACACCTGATCTTACACCGTTCTGTCTCATTTTTTTCCTCCGTTTCTAAAAATTTGTGTTCCCTTTATACCAAAAATCGATCCCACTACAAGAATCCAGAGTGAACTGAACCAAGTCGGGAGCGCCGCGAAATGCTCGAAGAACACTTTAACTTTGTCGAGCGCTTCTGCGTCATCCGAAAAAACTCCCCAAGCGAGCACAATAATGGGCGCCGAGAGAATTAGTAAAACGAATTCGTCTTTATAGTCGTTTTGTCTAGCTTCTAACAATTTACCTTGGTAAGCTTCCTCACCTCTAGCTTGACGCTCTGCATGTAGCAGTTGTGCGTCTGACATTGCGACTTTTGCCTTCTGCTTGTTAGCATAAATCTTACTTCCAGCAGAGACGGCTAATTTAATTGCCGATAACCACATAATTATTTAATACCAAGTTGCTTTTACAGGTTTTTTGTCAGGTCTCATTCTTTTTGTACCTCTAACTGTTACAGTTTGAGATGTAAAAGGATCTGTAGCCTGAATTTGTTTTCCACCTCTAGCATAACCATCTTTATTTAAGTCAGCTGCTAAAAATTTTGAAACTTTTGGGTCCTTTGTCATAAAACTCCTTATTTTTTTCTTAGTTTTCTTAATGTTATCGCAAAACGCGCTCTTTGTCCAAGTTTTCCTTTCTTCTTTGCTGCCGCTTTTAGTTTTGAGGCAGGAATTTTTTCACCTTTTTTAACTCCTAACGCTTTTCTTAGTGCTCCCGGTTTTTTAATCGCTTTTTTTATGTTTAATTTTTTCTTCACTTGTCTTTTTTCAGTGTATTTTGTAAAAGAGTTTTTTCTAACGAAGTTTGAGCTCGTAATTTCGCCAATTTTTCATTCTGAGCTAGTTTTTCTTCGTTATCTGCTTGGTTCATAACGGCTTTTGTTCTGTCAATCTGTACTCTGGCCTCTTCATACTCTTTTCTTCTTTGATTTTCTTGAGCTCTTAGGTCAAGTTCTCTACTTTTTAGCTGAGTTAGAGGGTCATTATCAAGTTGAGACGTGATTTCTTTTTCTTCTTTTAAGAATTCAGCTGTCATTTCAGCAATCAATACCGCTTTTCTAGCTTCAAACTTCAATGTAAACTGTTGCATCTGTTGTTGCAATTGTGGATTTTGCATCATTTGTGGATTTTGTTGAACTTGTTGTTGTAAAGCAGTTATTTGTTGTATCTCTTCTGCAAATTCTACTTCTGTTTGTTCTTGTGCCATTAAAGAAATATGCTCAAATACATTTTTTTCTAATGATGCAAGTATCATTGGATTATTTCTTGCCATATTTGTTCCCATAAAATCTAAATGAGCTTCGATGTGTGCTCTATGATCTTGACCTGGAAAAGCTTGGAATGGTTTACCACCCATAGCATCAATGTGTTCTAGTGCTGGATCCTTTGGTGCAGGTGGTTGTGGCCTCACCAATATTTTATCAATGTCTTTTACCCCTAATGCTTCATACATATTTCTGTAAACGTTATATGTATTGTGTATTTGTGGGTTAGACATTGCCAGTTGTAATTCAGTTTGCGCTAAAGATATTCTTTGAGCCTGAGAGAAAATATTTGGATCAGCAACTGGCAATATGTCAATTCTATCATCAAAGTCCATAGCTTTGATATTTCTTTGTCCACCAACAACATCGTATGGATATTCTGGTGGTAAGTATGTAGCAAAAACTTTTGCTAGTAATTTAAATTCTTGTTTCAATGCTGCATAAATTCTTTTGTGAATCGCAGACATTGTTCTACTACCTCTTTCTAACAAGGCGACTGTGGTGCCCACCGCAGCTTGTTGATTACCCTCTCCTACTTGCAGGTCTGCAATTGCAGCAAATCTTTGTCCTGCTTGTACCACCACACCCATAAGCTGTAACAGAGTTTGTGAAGGCTCTTTATAAGGAAGCATCATAAATGAATCTCTGATGTTTCCTCCTGGTGCATCCACATCTCTAAATTCTCCAGGTTGGATCGATTGTGCATCGTCTCTAATTCTAATGCCTCGTTGTTTAAAACCAGCAGGTAAATTAGATAGAGTTCCTGCATCGAGTAATTGTCTTAAAGCAGCGGTAGCTGTTCGGGATAGTCCACCTATCATATGTATTAAACCAAAACCATAAAAACCTAGCCCCGGTAAAAATTTAAAGTGAACAAAGTATTGTTTTCTTTTTCTCATTGGATCACCTTGATCAAAGTTTCTTCTAATAGATAAAATTGTTTGTGAACTTTCTTCTATTGTTACAATGTAAGGTAATTTTATTCCTGTCTCTTCTCCTGTTTGTGCATTCTTATCTTCGAATCCAACCAAGTCTAAATCCATGTGGAATTCTAAAAGAGTGTGAATGTCTTCGTCTCTAGTTTTTTGTTGTCCTTCTAGTTCTCTTTCTTTTTTCTCTAATTCGTTTGAGCTGTCATCTCCTGGTTCTGAAATTTCTACATCTCTGTAAAAACCAGAAACTTGTTGTTTACGTAAATCATTTTCGGATGTTTTAATTACGTGAACGATAGCTTCCGCATCGTCTAATGAGGTAGCCGAATACGGAACAACTAAATCGTCAGCGGGAACAAACTTGGAGACTGCTCTTCCAAGTAAATCATCATAATAAACTTTTTTAAATGTAGATCCCGCAAGTGGTAAATAAAAAAGCATGGAATCAAACTCAGGTTCGTATTCTTTCATTTGATCCATTAATTGATAATTCATAAATTCTTTTACTCTTTCTGCCTGTTGTTCTTTTGCAGGAGTAGACGCACCAAGTATCTGTGTTCTTACTGGTCCGTTAGCTGGTAATAATTCTTTATATGCTAAAGCTTGAAACTGAGTTACTGCTTCTGCTAAAACTGGGTGAGTTGCACCACTTGCACCTTGAAATGGTTCACTTCTCATTGTGTATTTAAATCCTAAAAGATCTAAACCGGTAATATACGCTTGTTCCCATTCTTTTCTAGAATTTTTATAGTCTCTGTATTTTTCTGTAAGATCTGTTCCTAATAAACCTAATTCTGAATCGTCCATATAATCTGCAAGATTAGCAAAATGATCTTGTGGCATGGGTGCCGTTTCTTCTTCAAAATTTATATCAACGCTTCCGTCTTCGTTAGTTCTTATATCAGTCGGTTCGTTTACTTCAGGTTGTGGTAGTTGTTCGATTTCTTCTTCGGATACCGTAACTGTTTCCGATACGTTCGGTAGCGCTTTGTCTATTTCTGCCATTTATTTTCTCCAGTTTTACTGTCTTAACATTATTGTAATTAATATTCAAGCCTTGAGGTGTAGGCCCAGATTTAGGTGGTAGTAGGTGTGTCTTTGGATATTTATTCGTCATAAGTGTATTTTTTCATCTCTTCTAAGTCTACATCTTCTATGTACTCTTCTATGTCTTTAAGCTTGCCATCACCATCAGGTCTAGCTGTTGCTTCTTTATAAATTATACCTCCCGTTTCAGGATCAGTTTCTATCTCCATTTCAATTTCTTTGTAGTAAGGATTATCAGGATCATCTGTTTTTCTAATTGTTATGTTATTACCTTTTTCTGTAATAACATAATCATCCGCTTGATAAACATCAGCAAATTCATCTGAACTTTTACCTGTAAAATATTTCATTCCAGTTGTTTCAGCTTTTAATTTAATTTTAGTAATAAGATCCTTTATAAAATCAGGCATGGAGTCTGCACCTCTTTTAACTGTTTCAGCAACTGCCGGTGCAAGTGGTCCTAAAATTTTTAAATATTTTCCAAGAACTGGAATAGATGCAAGTCCACCTAATAGCTTTACTGTTTTTCTTTTCTTAGGATCAAACCCATCTTTAAAACCTTTACGAGTTATTAACCCACCATCTGCTGCAGCTATACCCATTTGTTCTTCTTGTTCTATGTTATATGCTTCTCTTTCTTCAGGAGTCATATTTTCAATTCTTTCAAGTTCGTCTTTTACAAACTTACCATATTGATACAAAGCTTCTCCACCCAATGATGCTATTCCAAGTGGTGACGCGATTCTAGCAACACGCATCGCGGCTTGAGGTGATAAACCTAAATTAAATAATCTTTGCAATAATGCATTCTTTGTAAGTTGACTTGTACCTTTGACAAGTGATGGAGCTAAAGCTGCTTCTGTTCCTAACGTAGCTCTATCTATTGCGGACGTTGGATCTATACCAAAACCTGCAGTTACACCTGCAACACCTAGAGGTGTTCCAGCGGCTGTTAAAAGTTTACCTGCACCTCTTCCTGCGTCTTTTAAAAGATCAGTGCTAATAAATCCTTGCTCTAAATTAAGATTTTCAGCTTTTTGTGCTACTCGTTTAACTTCGTTTTTAAAATCTTTTTTTTCTTTTGCAGTAAAATCTTTAAATTTTTTATTTCCAAATTTAGCAAGCTCACTTGGATTTTTATCCACTCCTTTTCTAATTTGTGTTAATTCTACAACAGTTCCATTTTCATCAAATACTGGGCTATATTCTATGTAACCTATTATATTTTTTAATCTTTTAGGTAATTTTGCTTTTGCTCTGTTGACGAGATCTTTTGATTCAGCATTTAAATCATTTAATTTTTTAACAGCATTAGGAGCTGATAAATCCATGGTATTTATTTCGTCTGCAATTTCGTTTAATCTATAATTAAATCCTCCCAATCTTTCGTTAATTTTGGAGTCTAGTATCATAACATCTTGTGGGCTAAAATCAGGTATCCCACCTATAGGAAATATGTGATGAAAATTTTTAGAAGCAATTCCGGATACGTCAAATCCTTGTGCGTTTCTTATTCTGTTTGCTCTTGCAACATTTTTAGGACTTCTTTGTCCCGGATCAACTCTTGGTCTACCAGACTCTTCAACAATTCCAAAATTTAATTTTAAGCTATCTAATTTTTTCTTTCCTATTCTATCTCCATATTTTTCTAGAATCATTTTTCTAGACATATTGGGAGCATCCGTTTTTATTTCTTCTATAACACTTTTGTCAAAATTATGTTGATTAAGTCTTCGTTTATCTGCTTTATCTACTTTGATATCTGGTTCTACTTTTTTAATGTAATCAAGTATAGTATCATTATCAATATTGTATTCTTCTGCTAGTTGAACCGAAGAAAAACCATCTTTAAATTTTTCTATAATTTCTTCACCTATGCCACGCCCTGTAATTATATTTCTTCGTGAACCAGTCACAGGAGTATCAGAGTAAAAAGTTCCAAATCTATTTTTTCTTGGATAGATGTGTCCACTGCTTTCGTCGTAAAATTTTTTAGTGGTGCTAAAACCTTCTCTGGTGCCTAAATCTTTGCCTACAAAAGCTCCGCCGCCGATAGCTTTGTTAACTCTTTTAGGGTTTGTTCGTTTATAGAAACCTCTCTCAGTGAGAGAGTCTATCATCTGATTATATTGTTCTATTGAATTCATGCTCTACCATAAAATTTTTTCAGTTGAGCAAGCCTGTCCATAGCTTTTTTGATTTGTTCAGGACTTTTATCTTGAATTTTTCTTTTGTTAGCAATTACGTTTTTTAAACCTTTCATCAATTGTTTACTTTGTCTTTGTTTTAATAAATTTAATAGTTGTTGATGTTTGTTACTAACTTGCATTTTAATTTTAGGGTCTTTAGTTTTTAATCTTGATCCAAACCTGTAACCTACTCTACCACCTTGTTCATAGTTCATAGTGTTACCTGGTCTACCTTGTGCAGCTTGAGCTTGTTGTTTAAGTTCATCCATCTGTCTTTTCTGTTCATTCATCATCTGCATACCTTGACTAGAGCCTCCTCCTCCAGAAATCGAGGAAGGTCCTGATATGCTATTTAAAATAGCAGCGTAAGCTTTTCTATCTAAATCGGCTAACTCTTGAAAAGATTCATTACCAGTTAATACTGTTCCTGGTAAATATCCGTCATCAATTGCTTCTTGAATATCACCTTTTAGTTTTGCTTTACCTAAAGCTAATTGGTCGTAGGTTCCATCAGATCTTAAAAATTGTTTTGGATCAATTCCTCTCTCGGATAAAATCATAGCTGTTGTTCCTGCTGAACTACCATACTGTTGTAAATAACCAATACCCGCAAGGACATCGTCTTGCTGTTCCATAGTCATATTATCAAAATCTGATTGTGATATTCCCACGTTCTGTATTAAGTTCATAGGATCAGCTTCTTGAGGTATCCTAGAGCCGACGTTTTCTCCGGTTCCAATCCTCATCGGTCCTTGATTCATCAGCATTTGCTCTACTTGTTTTGCTTCTGATGGAGCTAAAGAACTCATATACTGATCAAATTGAAATGGGTCCATGTTGTTAATTTCACTCACGCTTTTTAAATTTGATGGTGTTGACATACCACTTGCAGGGGTCATTGAAGAACCTGTAAATAGCGTTGAAATAGCTTCCCCTTCACTTCCACGTTTCTGTGATATTGGTACTCCAGAAGTTGGAACAAGTCCTCCTGGCTGACCTTTCACAGGTGTAGGTCCTCCTAACGCAGGTGAACGACCTGTATTAACAGGGGCAGACACTGGTGTGTTTGTTGCAGGTATATTCACTGCTGGTGCTCTATTTAAATTTAAAGGTGTTGATGGAGACATTGGCATAGCTTGACCTTGTCTAGCAGCAAAATCTCTTTGTGATAATCTTCTTCTGTTTTCTAATTCTTGTTGAGTAAATCCTGGTACTGTTCCTGTAAATAATTTCACACGTCCTCCTTGATTCATTTTAACAGCTCTTCCGCCTTTTGCAAACGGTAGTTGAACATTACCTGCAGTACCTGATATAATATCATCATCAGTTGAACCTATTGTTTCTTTTATTTTATCAGCTGCCATTTGTTTAGCTTTATTTATAGCTGCTGTTTTAATAATCTCCTTAACGCCGAGGTTTCCACCACCAGTTAGAAGAGTTAGTGCAGTATTACCTACAAATTTAAATACGTCTCCTAAAGTTATTTTATTTCCTTGGTCGTCTGTACCAACAGTTTGATTTGATTGTGATCCTATAAAATTATCAAGCTCCTCTTTATTAGAAATATCTAAACCTTGCGCTGATTTTTGAAGATCTGAAACTGTTTCTTGGTTAGTTTGAACATTAAAATTTGGATTAGCTGTTGGATCATCTGGTGAAGCTGAATCTAACATATCTTCTTTTTGTTGTTTTTCTAAAAGAGTTTCTTCGTTTGGATCACGATTGTCTGCATCTACCTTATCCTGTAAAGATATGTCTTCATTATTCGGGTCGTACTGATAACCATCAGATGTTCCTCTTGGATCTGGACCTGTGTAACCACCTAGATCTAATTTTCCTGTTTGATCATAGTTTGCAACTTGATCTCTTAAACCTTGTAATGTCATGAAATCATCTGCAGTAAAAGTTAATTGACCTGCATAAGGTGTACCCATTCTAAAAGAACCAAAACCTAAAGGTGTACCACCTGAAACTGAAAAATTACGTAAATACTCTTGGTAAGCTGCTAATGCTTCTGCTCCTGTTGCTCCGCCCGAAGTCCCGGAACCTCCGCTGCCTCCCGAAGTAGGAGGAGTAAGATCTATAGTTTCTTCTGTTTCTTTATTAATGACCGTAGTTCCACCACCTGTATTACCTTTACCAATTATACCCGAACCTCCGCCCGAGCTTCCTGTACCTCCACCAGTTATGCCTGTGTTAGGTTGATAATTATTATATCCTGGAATCACACCGCTATTATTCCCGCCGCTCGTTCCTCCAGTCCCGCTGCCAGCAGCTGGCGACGAGGGGCTAGTGGCATTGAGATTAACACTTGCAAAATTAACTGTAGGATAATTAGTTCCGCCAGGTTGAAATATATTTGAAACAGGTCGGTTCTGTCTTGCAAGATAATCTAAATAAGATTGATTTGCTCTTTGCTGTAATTCTGGAGCAGTAAAAGCACCACCAGCTTGAGCGTTAACTCTATCAGTTGTCAGCTTTTCTCTAAAAAACAATTCCAGTTCTGGAAATTTTTTAGACGCGATTAAGTCTCTGTATCTTTTTTGTTGTTTTGCTTTTGACTCTTGTTTGTCCGTTTTTCTTTTTGCCATTACTTTGTCCATCAAAGTAACTATGTCTTCGCTAACATTAATTCCACCTTGTGAATTTTTCTTTCTACCGCTTGGGTCAAACTCATCTAATATTTTTTTATTTTTAGATTCTTCCGCTGCTTCTTTCATGATACGTTCGGCATCTAAAATACTTTGATCATACTCGCCTGCACCTTCTGTTTTAACTTTTAAGTCAGGCATTTCTCTTCTAAATATTTCTTCGTAATGTTTAAAAGACTCACCAAGTCGTAATTCATCTGCCATAGTATCGGCTGCTTCAAGTGCATCTTCGCCATAGTATCTTCTAAATACATCGATTGGGTCATCTTCCATCATCGGAGAATACTGATCAATTCTAAGTTTATCTTTTTCTGATAATTTTAATCTACCTTCTGCAGCTTCTGTTCTTAAAAATTGTCTGATTGCAGTTCTTAAATTACCTTCTGCATACGTACTACCACCAGCTATTCTATATTCTGGGTTATCTCTTTGAAAATCCATCTTGTAGGTTTTGAAAGGTTTAGTTTTATCTTTTGATCCGGCTGATTTTCTAAAACCTGTTGCAGCGTCTAGTGCATCTTTAAGTATAGACTCTTCAGTAACTTTATTTTCGTCTATAATCTTTTTTAGTTCATCAGCTTTCTTAGACATTTTGTCTGCAACGTCCATAATACCCTCAGATTTTTTTGTACCCATTAAATCTTCAGTTCTATCTTTTACGATTTTTCCAGCGTCTTCAGTTTTACTTTCTACAAATTCAATAAACTCATCTTGTTTATCTTGTGCAGATGGAGTTAGATCAGTTTTTTTACCTGTTGGAAAATCTTCAAAACCTACAAATCCTTCCGCTTCTTTTTTAAATGGAGTTACTTTTCCTTCTGGTTTTTTATCGTCTGGTTTTGATTTCTTTTTAAATATATTATCTATTTGTTTTTTTAAAAGAGTAGTTATTTCACCAAACTCACGTCTAGCAAAATCTTCAATTTGTTTTTTAGACATACCTAATTTTTTTAGGTTTCGTGCTGCAATTAAAAATTTAATAAGTGCGTTCATTAATAATACTCTGTTTTCCTTCTTGGTAAATCTTCGTCTTTGTAGTCTTCAGGGTGAATTAAGAATCCACCTTGACGAAATCGCATGAGAGCTTGGGTCATTGAATCGACCAAATCGTCATGATCTCCAAAAGGAAAAGCTGCGCATTCCTCTATAACTTCCTGGGCGAAGTCTTTTTCTTTAGGAGCATATATCATACCAGATTCAAATAAAGGTGCAACCGAGTTTACACGGGTGTGTTTATCGTTTCCTTTTGACGGGGTATAATTTACGACTGGTACACCCATATTTCTAAGTTCGTATGTCAGAGGCAGTCCAGATGCTTTTGCCTCAACAATAACAGACTCAGGTTGCCAGTAATCATACTGTTCTTTTGCTACTCTCCTAAGCTCTGGAAACTCAAATCTATCTTTTACAGCGTCCAATAATATTAGACTGAAAGGTGAGTCTTCGTCTTTTTTAAATACACCCCACGTTGTGATTGCAGAATAGTCAGCAGACTGTTTTTTCATATAAGCTGTATCGTAAGATTGTATAACGTGCTCTAAAGTTGGAATATACTCTTTGTCCCAATCTACCCACCACTCTCTTTTAATGATAGCACCTTCTTCTGAAGTTGGGTTTTGCATATACTGTGCATTCCATTTTGATAATGGAATACTAGCTTTAACTGCTTCTAGATCTTTTATGTTCCAATACTCGGGCCATACAGGTTTTTTACTTGGTAAGATCGCTGGAAACTCTATAACTTCCCACTTGTCAGCTTTTATTTCTTTCTGAGCGTTTATTAATCTACCTGTCAAATCTTTTTCATTCCAACGAGTCATTACAACTACAATAGAACCACCTGGTTGTAAACGTTGTCTTGGTCCTGATGTGTACCATTCGTAAGTTCTATCCAAGGCCATTCTGTTCATGGCGTCTTGTTCGGTGTGTGGATCATCAATAATCAACAAGTCTGCACCTCTTCCTGTTATCGCTGATCCCACACCAGCAGCATAATACTCGCCGCCTTGTTCTGTTTCCCATTTACCAGCAGCTTGAGAATCTTCTTTGAGTCTTGTTTTAAAAACTTCTTTGTACTCCGGTGAATCCATAAGTTGTTTTGCTTTACGACCAAACCTTACAGATAATTCTGTAGTGTTTGTTGATTGTATAATTTTTAGTTTAGGTTTTTTACCTACCATCCATGCAGGTAAGAGATAAGACGCAAACTCAGACTTAGTATGCCTTGGTGGCATATTGATAATAAGTCTTTTGATTTTACCTTCGGCCAAATCGTTAAATTTATCTGCAATTCTTTGGTGATGTTTGCCTTCAATAAAATCAGGCCACACATGTTTTACAAAAGACATAAAATTTTTTTGTATGTTTGCTTCTTTTTTCTTTTCGTGAAATTTTAAATAAGTTCTGTAGAACTCTTTTCTTACGTCAGAAGGTAACTTCTCTATATCTTTTAGGTTAATGTCCATTTGAAAAAATTTTTTATAATTTTTTTAGCATCTTTTTTCGGATGTTAAAATGAATTTACCAGCTATAAATGTACAAATCAAGCATTACAACCTAAAGTAGTGGGACCCCTTTTNTANAAAAGGGGACCGACTGTTATTGTTTTTAGTTTAAGTGTTTGATTGTGTTGGGACCTCTTTAGCAGTTATTACTGTATTGGTCCAAGTATAACCATATGGAGTTGTCTTAGTTTCTTTTCTAGGATCTTCGATAGGTGTTTCTAGTGGCTCGTTACGAGGTCCGAGCGCAATAGCGCTCGACCAATGTTTATTCATAAAATCATTCCAACAGCCTTGACTACAAAAGTGGGACCAGACAGTATTCCTGTTCCAATGAGTTTCCCTAATCTTACGAGTTCTTAGAACCTTGTTACCTTTACCACCTCTTACCCTGTCTGTTGTAGATTTTGTATGGCACTCCGGACCATGACACCAGTTATATTCTGCCATTATAATCTCACTTTCCAACTGTGTGACGCTGTTCTATATCCATTAGAGTCGATATCAAAGTAAGTCATCAAAGCAGTTCCAATCTTAGATGTCCAATACCTTGACTTGCTGTCCCAAAGTCCTTGTCTAGTTATATGTTTCCTATCCTTGTTTGAATAGTATGTAATAGTAAATGTTTTTCCTTGTATCATTTTTTCCTTTCTCGTTTACCCTATCCTATACTAAATAGGATAGGGTTGCAACAATTAATTTACTGCTTGTCGTTGTGCTTTAAACTTAGCAATAATATCAGCGTTGCTGTTTTCGACCTTATCTTCTAAAAGACTTGCCAAATTCTCAGGACTATAAACTGATAATGCAAGACTACTACTTTCATTTAATATACTTTCATTTAAAGGTACACCTAGCTTATCAGCAAGAGATTTAGCTTGATCGAAATATCTGTATGACTTCAAACCTAATCTAAGTTTTTTCATCTTCTCATTAGTGTAGTCATAAATTTTTTCGTGAGCCAACATAAGATTATCTCTTGAAACATTATAACTATTCAAGATTTTATAATCTGTTTCACTAACTTTAAACTGTCGAGAATGACAATAACTAGAACCAATTACCCAAAGTTTAAAATCATTTTCCCACTCAGCATTTGGTTTAATTGCTTGACCTTTATCTTCGTTAGATGAATTACGATAACCTAAAAACTTATCGCATTGTTCTTCACACTCATAGTATCTAGGATTTCTTTTTTCATCACTCCATTGATAGATAAAATCTGGATTAAAACCTTTTGCCTTTAATTCATCTCGGTAGTAAGCATATCCAAAATGTCTCTTATCATCTAAACCAAAATTGACACCGACAGTATCATAATCATCATGTGAATTACCATCACTATCGACCCTTTGATAATTATATCTAAACTGAAAACAATTATCGTGATATAGTTCCC
>FUFK010896287.1_pt1 | contig 56140 bp, 42 predicted proteins | sample 1021851 | NCBI WGS metagenome assembly FUFK01 (sample SAMEA51879418, study PRJEB19060) | metagenome | reverse complement strand
TCCATAGTTAGAATTGAATAGTAGGTGCGGTTGTTTGTAGTTTGAAAGTAAACCCTAATTTTTTAAGGGCATTAATTTTTTCTTGGGTAAGAGTGTCTTGACCTGTCAAGATTTGAATAGGTACTCTTTGCTCTTTGTTGACTACGTCAACGTATTCCCTGCCGTATGCAGTTCTAGTACTTACTAAGATTTCCATTGTGGTTTTTGGTGGTAAAGGTTTGGTTAGAGTCTATGGACTCTTTAGAACCTATAACTAGGCTCTAAGGAATCTATATGACTACGAAATAGTAGTTTGAGTGATCCCACCCCATAGAAACAATTTTCATATTAGGGTTGTATTCTTTGAGTGGCCAAGAGTCTATAAGACTTTGAGCAGCATTAAAGGCATTTTCTGAGGGTTCTAAGTCATAGTCTTTGCTAATAGTCTTAGAGTAGGTAACCCCGCTATCTCTCAAGTGAGTTGCTTTAATTCTAGCCCCCTTGTAATCGGTAGCCCCCATGTATTTAGTCTTGATTACAAGACCCCTGAGACTCTCAGGAATAGTAATGTTTTTCATAGTGTGGTTAGTTTTTGATAAAGTCAGATTTACGGAATAGAGGTCTAGTAGTAGTCTCTACATTACCTAGTTTTTCTTGAGTCTCTAGATATTCTCTAGCCGACTGAATAGCTAAGTCAACGTCAGGAATGAAGTTACGGAAAATTTTGTAAATTGCATTTTCTGATAAACCTCTATTGAGATAATAAGGTTGTTGCAAAGTCTCAGTTATAAACTGGATTGCTTTTTCTTTTTGACTCATAAATGATTTTGGTTAATTGTTTTTGATAAAGTTAAACAAGTCTTGCTTGACTCGTTGAACACACTCTAACAAGTGTTTTCTGAAACTGTCAACAACCTTTTTCAAATTAGTCTGACTTCCCTTGCTATCACTGACTAAATTCATTGTTTACATTCTGTAACAATTAGATTATCTTAGTGTTTACTAGCCTTATTTATTAACTCTATTGTTAACCCTATATACCCCCTATTGATTATCTAACCTACCCCCCTTATTGATTAACCCTATATATTTATTTTGATTCAAACTAATTAACCCCCTACCCCCTACCGATTAAGAAAACAAATAAAGACAAACAATAAAGACTTTTTATAAAATCCTAGTCTAAGAATAGTAATAATATTCTTAGAACCTAGTAGTAGCAATATGTTTTTAATACAAACGCTTTATTTTTTTATTATTTCGACAAAATTTTTTTATTTATAGGGGGAATCTCGCTATCCACGTATTCTGTTACCCTTTCAGATTTTTTCGCCAAATTTTTTCCTAGTGCAAGACTACATAGAATTATCTTTGTACGGAATGTTAGACACCACCCAGATAATCCTAATGTAATCTTAGTGCGAGGAGAGGTATTACATTCTCCTATACTAGGCTTTAATTAAAGATTATCGAGGAAACCACTGTCAGAGACAGAGGAGTTTCTAATTTGTTGAGCAGACATACCCATAGCAGCTTGAGAGACAGTGTTATTAAGAACGTGACCCCAGTTTTCTAGGTGTGTATTAATTAATTCATCTTGTCTTTTAGCGATATTCATGTCTTCAGTTTGAGCCATATAGTCAGTCCAGTAGCCAACTGCACCTGCTAGGGAGTCAACAAGGTCATCATGTACTAAAGACCCTTTATTTCTAGAAAGTCTTGATATTTGGTAGGCAAGTTGTAGTTTTAGTCTTCTTTCAGGGGTGTCATCAGGGTTTGATCTAAAGTCATTTTCCATAACTTTGCGGTCAACAATGAGTCTGTGCGAGTTCATTACAGGTTCAAGGGTATCAATGATTCTCATTTCTTTAGTTTTAGTATTTCTTACGTCTTCTACTTCGCAAGGGTGGTATCTCATAAGAAATGGTTTAAGTAATTGTGAGAACATACCACCGCCAAAGTTCTGTTCTACGATAATCTTGTTAACATTATTGACCTTTGCAGTTCTAGCTATGCGTTCTAGGACTCTATCGGAGTAACCTCCCGACAAACCGAAGCACTCTGTAACGAATAAGTTACCATTTAGCATTTTTACACAAGATATAGCTGTCTGGTCTTTTCCAGTACCAGAGGGGTCAACGAAAAGCACTGACCCAGTGTATTCAATGTAGTCTCCGAACTCCTGTGCAGGTCTATGATACCTGTCTCCGTTGAATCCAACGCAGGGTAAATCAGTAATTACATACTCAGGAGAGTTAGACCATATAACTTTTTCAGGTGCGTATTCTTTATTGACCGACATAATTACTAGGTCGTTAATTTTTAAGGGGTATCTATCTTGGTCTGAGAGAGTTGTATCGAGCATAAACTGTAGATTGAACCCAGATCGCCCATAAGACGCTTCACGTTCCATTAAATCAACAGCAGAGAACCTAACAGGGTCAACAGGGTCTTTAGGCTGTACAGAGCCTTCTAGGAGGTTCTTAGAAATACGTGGTGCAAGTCGATCTCCATAGTTATTTTTTAGTTCTGGGTATCTAGCTGTCCATATTCGTGTTTCATAGCCACGTTCTTCTAGTGTTAGGTACAAACTGTTCTCTACTTGTGGTGTACCTAAGAATGTAATCTTGCCATTTGGTTTTAGTATCGCTTCAAATTCTTTTACAGCTTCGCCTAGTTTGTCTCTCATAGGCTGCGTAAAGCTGTTATTAGGTACTTCACAGTCATCTGCTATGACTTCATCAGCACGACTCCCTGCAAGCTGCGATAAGACCCCTTTAGAAGAACAGGAGGGTGCGTGATCGGCACTAGCAGGTCTTACATCAAAGCTTACCTTACTGTTCCTCTGGTCATCTCTGGGGATTAGTGGAGCTAGTATAGGCATCTCGTTTATAAGACGCATAGTAAAGGTAGTAAAGTTATCAGCCCTGTCTTTACTGGCAGATACTACAAGAAACTTTAGTTGTGGGTCTATCCTTAATCGCCAAACAACGTAAGTACTGGTAATCCAACTCTTACCTACCCCACGAAACCCTTGTATGATCTTTCTTCTAGCTCCATGCTGTAGATATTCTGCTATATCTAGCTGAACAGGTGTGGGGTCTGGTAGGTTTAGATGTCTCCAAGTAATGATTAAGAAGTATCTAAAGTCTTGTAGCTTTTTTGGTAAGGGTTGCAATTATTAATCTGTAATAGGGATAGTTTCTAGGTCTGGTAAGTTATTCATTAACTCTGTCATAGGGTTGTTTTCTACAGGAATACACTCGATACCATTATCTTTTAGGAACTGTCTAGCTACGTTTAAGTCTCCTGCCTTTGCATCTCCACAACGAACTCTATCTAGTAATTCTTTAGCTAATTCATAATGCAAATTCTTTAGGACTTTTAAATTTTTATCCATGATTAGCTGTGTTTTAAACCAATATAATCACTTCTGATCTGTCTTGCCAGATAGAAGATACCTAATTTTACCAAACAAACTTAGTTTTCTAACTTTTTTGTATAGTCTTACACCTCTTTCATAGCGTATTACTTTAGTTTCTATTTCTGAAATACGTGTTATTGCAGCAGATAACAACATATCTTGCATTTTTGTGTATTTAACTAGGTCTAAACAGTATGCTCTTATAGCTTCATCAGGTAATTGTTCTGTCTCACGCTGTTTTTTTAGTATCTCAAACTCTACCTCTGGCGGTGGATTACTTATGAGAACCTTAAAGAATTGATTAGGGTTCATATTAGTTCATCTTAGGGAACAACTGCTGCTCCAACATATCAACAGCTTTGTCATCTAGCGTGTTGGTAGTTTGTTTGCAGATAGCTCTAAGTAAATCGACTACTAATCTCTTCACAGCAGTAGTAGTAAAGAATTTTAGTAGTATCGGTTTTAAGATTTTCAGCATAATAATCTTGTGTTACTTTCCAAACATAGCTAACTTGGTAGTATTAAACAAGAGTCTTAACTTTTATGGAAGATCAAGAGCCAAGTAAAGTTGAAACCATTGTCAAAGTCTGCGTACTTCTTTGGTCGGCAACGCTATTATCTCTCTCATACTACGAACCGCCATCTGGTAAAAAGGTCGTAGATTTTGACCCGACATTTATTGCAAGTATTTTCAGTGCTTCCACTGCGTCACTTGGGTTTTCGATAAAAAAGAAAAAAGATACTATAGTAGATAATAAGAACTCTAAAGTTGGCATCAAATGAAGAAACTATTATTACTAGGTTTGTTTTTAGTTGCACCCTGTTACGCAAACGGAGTGCCAACGTGGACTACTGGTTCAAGTAACAGAACTGAAAACACTACACAAACCATAACTCGCAGCGTAGTCACAGAAAAATATGGCTCTACTATAAATACTTGGGAAGGTTCTAATATAAGTGTGGCTGCATCAGCAGGTATCTCTGGTGGAGATGCAGTATTTACAGTTGCAGATACTTCAAAAGATTGGTCATTAAATGTGACTTCGAGAGCATCAGGTTTAATGATTGAAAAGATTACTCAGAATGACACGATTAACACCACTAGCGTTATTACTTCTTTGTCTGTCTTTAGCCAGTAAAGTAAGAGCCGAAGGCGATACTAACGTACAGGCTCAACCAAATGCTATAGGGAACTCATCAATAATTAATCAGAATATGAATATCAATAATGGAATGACAGGTAAGCAGCAGTTTGGAAATTTAGTTTGTAGTCAACCTACTTTAGCTGTAACCCCTTTTTATACAGGTAATGACGCACAGGGCGAAGAAACTTATTCTATAAACGAAGGTTGGGGATTACAAATGAGTTTTATGATACCTCTGGGAGATAATAAAACTTGTAACGACTTAGCAAAAGTAAAGCTAGAGTTAGCCAAAGAAGAACTAAGCAAGCAAGTCCATGATAAGCAACTAGTGCGTATTTTGAAGTGTGGGCAGCTTCACGCATCAGGTTATATGATAAACCCTGCTTCTAAGTTCGCATACATCTGTAGTGATGTCATTAATATACGAAGCTATGTAAAAGCTAATTCTGATCTTTTTTCTGATTAGCAATTTCTTTTTTAAGAACTTTCTTAAATATTTTTGTCATTATTTTCTTTAACTGATTAATAACGCTTTGCAAAACTATAGAACCTGTAACCGCAGCAGTAGCACTAACACCAGATGCTATGACACTTGATGCAATTACTTCTGGCGAAGGTACTGGAAATTCGTAGTTAATAAATGGTATATTAAAGGTAGCTACAGGTTCTTCAGTTGATAAAGTTTCTTTGGTGGTTGGCAGGTTGTTCGGTATTGTTTCTTGTTTTAGCTCTAACTCTTCCTCCTTTGAAGATGATGCTTCTTCTGAAGAAGAAGATTCCTGACCTCCCAGACCCGACTCTACCTGTTCCAAACTCGGTAAAAGAACTGGGTCGAGATATGGGATTTCCGCAACAGGTGGATAAAAAATTGTTTTAGGTGGTACTAAAGTTTCTGGTATATTAATGTCTGGATAATCCAATTATTCCCAGTTAACTATTCCTTTTGCTGTTTTTATTTCGTCTTCAGTCATTTCAGTAAGAGTAACAGAATCATTAACCCAGTTAGTAGGGTCAAAGTTTTTTTCTGCTACAACTATTCCATACGTTAAATCAGTTGTATCGTTTTTAAATGGGTCAGATAATTTTATCCAGTTATTATCTGTTTTATCATTAGCTTTTTTCTCCATCATACCTACTCCGTTAGAAGTAGATTTACCTGTTAGTTCATGTTTAAACCATTTTACAAATAATGATTTGTTTTCTAGAAAAGGTTTTCTGTGGTTCATAATACTATCCGTTTGTATCTAGTGTAGCCCAAGTTGGAGGAGTAGTACTATAACCAGAATCATTATAGTTACCTCTTTGATACCAAGAGTTTTCTCCACCTTGTAACACGTTACCATCTCTACTCATAATAAACCAACCATTTTCTGTACCATAACCAGTATGAGTAAATCCACCTTGTAAGATTTGTGAAGGCTGATCTGGCCAGTGAATGAAATAAGGAACCCAGTGATCTTGATACCTTAAATAATGCTGACTATCATTTTCAGCAGCCCTACTTGGAGTGTAGTTCCAATACCCTGCAACAAACAATGAACCATGTTCATCTACTAAAACAACAGAGTTATATGTGCTTTCTGGTGTACCTCTAGGAATAATCTCTACTATTTTTCCTATCTTCATTTTCTTTTCATTACTACCGCCATCTTGGAAACTAGCCCAGTTACCTATAGCTTCATTTGGTCTGCTGTTATCTCCACCATCTTCGTAGTCTCCAAAATCAGAGAACAATATTTCTCCACCAAACCAACCACCTAAATTAGGAGAGTTAGTGTGGCTATTAGGAGAGTTATTAGTTCCTTGTACACCATAGTAATTAGAAGCGGTAGCATATATTTTTTGTTCCATACCAGTAGAACCGCCATCTGTTATGAACCATAAAGTTGAATACCTGTTATTAGTACAGGCCATATAAATAACTTTTTGGTCATCACTATTCCATAGACTACTTGAGTTAGTAAGTATTCTAGGCATACCATTAGTTCCCGAACCATTAGAGTCATACACACCTGTTTGCTGTCCGTAATCTCTAAAGTAACCTGCGTAATAAACCTTACCTTCGTCTGTTAACCACCATGTTCTACCTTCTGCATCTGCATCTTGGTTTAACATGATATGAACTATTTTCTTGCCATTTAGAGGAGAACCGCTAACTGCTGTTACTTCAGCAAAATCACTTCTACTAGATGTGTTATTTAATCCAAGCTGACCTTGATCTCCATAACCTGTTGACCAACACTTACCTGATTCAGTAATAACCATAGTATGTGTATATTGATAACCACTACACATTACATACAATACTTTTTCATTATTAAATACACTCTTTGGTACTCTCTTTGCGTAGTAATTTGAGTTAGTAGTTCCATCTCCTAACTGTCCATATCCGTTGTAACCCCAACTGTATAAATTTCCATCTATATCTACTGCGTAAGTTGAACCATAATCGTAACTGTTAGTATCTTGAGTATGAGAATGAGTAGTTACTATCTGTTTAATTTTTGGATAGTTAGCATCTTTTAATTCAGATGTACTTTCGTCATACCATTTCATAGGACATTGATTAGTACATCTATCTCTAGTACCTCCATCTCCCATTAATCCATATCCGTTATAGCCTGCAAACCAGACCATACCATTTTCATATAGGAAATATTTAATACCTCTATTTCCTACAACCTGCATAAGTTTTGGAAATCTATGAACTATGTTTCCGTTACCATCTAACATACCGCAATCATTACCAAGCAAATCTGTAAGAAGATGAGCATAGTTAGTATTACCTGCAAGTGCCTGTCTTAACTTATAACCTTGTACTCTACTTCCTGCTGAAGGATACCATCTAGTGCCACTAGCACAATCTTGTCCGTCATATCCCATACCACCACTATAGGTATAATCATAACTTCCGTTGTGCCATATATTACCACCACCCATATATTCTCTATTTGCTATAAATCCAAATTGCCTGTAGAAACCACCAAACCCTCCAAATATTAATCCTCTACCTACTTTCTTTAGGTAGTCAGGTAACGCCCATAATGATTCAGTATATGTATTACCAATCATATTAGCGTAGTTAGTAAACTGTAAAATACCTGCTGTCTTTTCTCTATAGTTATCTTTTATTGAAGTTAATGCGTTCTTCTCGTTAAAGTCTCCACCTCCATAAGAAGGTACAAAAGCTCTATCTCTAATACTGAAAGTTAAAGAATCTCCTCCTCCGTTTTGATCTTCTAAACTTAATGTTTGTGGAGCATCATCAGGAACAGTAAAACTTATAGTTCCTCCATTAGTAATAGAAGTTGGGCTGACTCCTTTTTCATAACGACCACCTGTAAGAGTTGGGTTATAGTTTGAGTCGGCAGTATCTTTTATTGAGTAAGTTCTTTGGTTTGCAGGAAATGTAAATGAATAAGTTTTTCCTTTTGAAAGTTTGACGGAAGTAGTTTGTAGTGGCGATCTGTAAATCTTAGGGAATTGCTGTCCTCTAGTAAAGTTAGTAGCAAAAATACCATCACCCATACTTGAATGAGCAGAGCAGAAATATCTTAAAACATATTGAGAAGCAGGTGTAGGAACCCATGTTACTGTTGCTCCTGCCTGACCTGCTGTTCCTGATCTTGTTATACCCATCTCAGCTTCACTAGCAACTTCTGGATAAGAACTACCTGTCCAGTGCCTAAAAGCAAAAACATGACCTGTATTACTAGCGTCACTAACATCAAAGATATATTGTGACCCAATCTTTATATCTAGTGTAGGTCTGTCAACAGTTCCAGAAAGACTACCGCCACTAAGATGAAATTGATTTTGACTTCCTACTTGGGCTACTGTAACTGTGTAAGTAATTGATTCATAAGTTTCTCTTTCATCTCCTAGTAGCCATCTGACCATGCCAGTGCCAAGTGCATCTCCATTACCAGTAAAAGGAGCATAATCAAAGTTTTTATCGTTTGGTAAATCTTGGTCTGGTTTTTCTATTACTCTTATAGTTTGTCCTTTTTTACCTATTGGCAATCTTACATTTGCTATTCCGTCATTCTCTCTCATTAACAAGTCGCCACTTGTTGTTAAAACATCAGCAGGGTTTGCAGGAATTAAAACTGTCCAAAGACTTGTGTAACCTACTGCTGTAGGAGAATATTGATTTACATTATTATTTCCAGTACCTATAAATAAATATTTTGCATTTTGCCAATCAACTAAATCTCCTTTGTAGTAAGTAGTTCCACTCTGCCAAGCTCCTCTATAATTAATACCCAGTGCCATCAAATCACAAACACTGCCAAGATGTGTATTTTGAGGTGGTGTTCCTCCGTTTGCTTGTACATCTGACCTATAAATATAAGTTGACCCTTCGTGATAAACTACGTCATCTTTTTTGTAGGCAGTGCTATTGTTCCACTCCCCCATGAAGTTAAATTTAAGTTTGCCTAAATCAATTTGTGCCATAATTAAATGTCAAGAATAAGATTGCCAGTGGGTTGGAAACTAATAGCAGGGATACCACTTGAGTTTAGTATATCTTCTCCCAAGAAGAAAGCATGACTAGCTCCATTTTGGTAATAATCTTCTGTTTTGTAAACCTTTTGTGGGGATAATTGATCTCCTGCGGTGCTATATTCCAGTACTAACATTCCATCATCTTCACGTTTAAAACCCATAAATACTGAAACTCTAGCTAAATTTTGAGCAATACCTTTTGCAACATTAGCTTCATCTCTATAACCTTTTGCTTCATTTGCGTAGCCTTGTGCGTCATCTGCGGAGTCAGATGCTTCTTGTGCTTTGGTAGTTGATGTATTAACAGCAGATTGAGCATTTCCAATACCTGCGTCTAGTTGCCCTTTTGTAACAGCGTCAGTTGCATTTGTTCCATCTCCTATATTTGTTATTTTATTACCGCCTGCATTGACTTCTCCTGTTAAAGGTAACGAGCCATCTCTTTTTAAAAATAAATCTGTATATGCTTTGTTTGCAACATCTGTGTCACTGACAGGGTTTTCTACACCACCTATTCTTTTTCCGTTAGCTGTTAGATGTTCTCCGTCTGGTACAATTCCTGCTGCTGCGTCATCTGCATTTTCTTGCTGTGCAAATAATACTTGTCTTAATCCTGTATCAAGATCAAGCTCTGTAAGAACTGAACCATCTTGAAAGTCAACAACTGGCAAACTAATATCAGTGTTTCTTTGAAATTTAATTACAGCCCCATTAGAAGGTGCAGAGTTAAAAGTTACCTGTTGTCCTGTAATTGTATAGTCAGTATCAATAGTTTTAACAACTTCATTAATTGTTACAGTTATTCCTAAAATAGATATATACGAAAAGCTAATAGCAAAATTAACTTCAGTTCCGTTTCCTGTGTGATTAGTAAACGTGTTGGTGTTGTTAATAGCCATAGTTAATCAAAGAGTTGTAAGTAAGAATCTTCTTCTTGATTTTTAGTCTTAAATCCATTTGACCATTTAGAAGATTGTCTCTTACGTTCATTATAAACATCTTGCTTTTGTTTAGGATAACAAAAGTTTTTATTATTCTTTCCACCATCACAAGATAGATAATGTTCTTTAGCTCCTTTCTTGTACATAGTATGTATTGCTTCTAGTTCATCTTTTAGTGCAGACCTCATATTTAAAATTATAGTTGTCTTCATTTGATTATCAAATGGCATAGTTAAAAATTCTGGGTCGCCTGTTTGTTGAGCAATAAACTTTCTTGCTTCTTCTGTAACATCTCCTTTTTTATTTAAAGGAATGTTACCTCTCATTATTTCTATAAGTTGTATTGCTTTATCACTTTTTAAAAACGTCTTCATAGCGTCATACATTCTCATTTTGTTCCCTTTGTAATACATTTGGTAGGTGGCAGTATGAAAAATTAAATCTCCTAATTCTTCTTGGTTTAAATAAAGAGCTATACCATTATTGTCTTTAGCAAATATCTGATCTGAAGGAGGTTCAGCAGCCATACCAGTTTCGTGAATAATGCTTAAAACTAAATCATTATTGGAAACTGTTTGATTTGACCAACCATCTGTAANTATATTCCAACTGTCTCTACCAAAACCAACAGGTGTTGTCATTAACTTACCTGTAATGTGATGTTGCATAGGTCTAGCTTTCCAATTACCAAATGGAGTTTTAGAAGCAATTTCATTTAATAATCTTCGCACCATAATAAAAGGTGCTGCTGAAGCGTCTTGTCCTCCTACTGAGTTTGTAAAAGCTCCTGAACCCACGCTTTTATCTAGTCTGACATTACCATCTTTTTCAAAACCAAACGCACCACTATTAATAGCAGTCTTTACATTCTTAGTAAGTGAACTCATAGGTATAGCTAATTGTGAAATCCTATTCATTAACCAAGCGTTTAAGGTTGCTTCATCTCTCATTACTTCAACTATTTCTGTAATTCCTCTTAAGAAATTTTTATCAATAAGGTTGTTATACATTGATGACATCATTACTTGATAAAGACTGTCTTTTTGTAATTGGTCTTCTGTTCCTAAATGTCCTATGATTCTTACAGCGTCAGCACTTATAGCTAAAAAGTTAGCGTAAGGTTCAAGTCTTTTATAACTTACATATTTGTATTTTATTAATCCATCTTCTCCTCTAACATAAGTTACTTCAGGATTATCTTTATCTGGAACTTTCTTGTATGGTTCTCCTTTTCCATATTTTTTTATATCTTCTTCAGTGGCTAAAAATCTAAAAGAATAAGGCATAAAACCAGTTGCTAATAAATTTTCTCTTGCCATTTTATTTGCAGGTAATCCACCTGTTATTGCTATTGTTGCTTTAGGGTCATTAATGTTCCAAGCTGCTGTCATACCGCCTGCCCAAGCAAACCCACCCATAATAGAACGACCTTTAGCTATAGCTCTTTCATTTTTATTAACTGAATTTAATTCAGCTAAATGCTCTTTTACAAAAGAAAAATTCTGTAAAGGGTTTTTATTTACGTCTGTACTAAATTTACCTAGTCCAAACTTATCCAAACGTGTAGTATCAATACCGCCTAAATAAGTAAGCAACGGATTAGACTTGTTAAATTGCTTTAGTATGTTTAGTGGAGTTCTAACAAAAGGTATGATTTGACNTAATACAGGATTTTGATTGACAACAGTTTGTATTGCTTTACCACTTGTACCTTTCATTAGGTCTTCAGTAAATGTTGCTTGATTAGCATATACCTGTGCATCTTTTAATAACTTTTGATTTCGTTTAGATAACTTACCAACCATTGATTCTCTGTTTACTGTGTTTATGATTTTATTAAATTCGCTAGTAACGTATTTATTGTATGCTTCTTGACTTTTGAAATTCATCTTACTAGACCTTTCCCAAATGTCTGCTTTTACATAAGACCTAAAATTAATTTGTTTAAAAAATTCATCTTCAGCCATTAGAAAGCGTTGTGGCAGTGTATAAAAACCATGCACCAACTTAACTAAACCACTTGCTTTACTGGTATCCACCATAGCTAATCTACTAAGATCAATAGTAGAAGCTGAAGAATCAAGTATATTTTTATTTGCTAAAAATGATCTACCTGCCATGTAAGCTGACTCATGTAAAGAAGTCAACATATAAACCATATCTTTATATGCTCTAGTAATTAAAGCAGGGTCGCCCATAGCAATACCCCCAACAACTTTAGTTATTGGTTTTCCTAGTGTATTAATACCAGTAGAAATTATATTTATTTGATGTGTTATAGGACTAGCTAAGATTGAATTTATAAATAGTTCATTAGTTATTTTCATAACCTTACTGTCTTTTTGTGCAGCAGTAATCATTTTTAAAGCTCTAGGATTCATAGCAGCTAAATTTATTCTTGATACTACTTTCAACAATTCTTTAGGGTCGCCATCTTCAGCTAGTTTTATTAACTGAGAAACACTAAATGATTGTAATGGGTCTTCTACTAACTCATCTTTTATTCCTAAATCACTTTTGACTTTATATTCATCAAGTAAATTTTCTACATTACTTTTTCTTAAAAACTCATTTAAACCTTCAGGTGCTTTAGGACTTGTCTCATTAATTACTCTAAGTGTCTTACCTATTTCTGCTTTAAATATGTTTTTTATATTCAACATATCACTCATCATTTGTAATGAGTATGCAAAGTCTTCTTTTAAAACTTGGTAAAATTCTTGTTTTAAAGAACCTTTACCTGACATTTTTAAAATGTCTATTAACTGACTAGATAAATCTTTTATAACTATTGATGATTCTGAGATCATATCGTTTAAAGCTATAATTGATGATTGCAAATCTATCTCTCCTCCTACACCATATCTCTGACTAAATTCTGTAAATACTCTCAATGTATCTTCTGGCAGTTGACTGGCAGACTTTAAATACATTTCTTGAATAGATCGAGTATTGTTTTTATTTAATCTCTTAACTAACTCTCCACGTTTTGATATGTACTCTAATAACCCTTGACCTTCGCCAATTTTTGTTGTTAACTCGCCATCTATAATTTTTCCTGCATTAGCACTACTTTTTTCAAAAAAGTTTTTGTATAAGTTTCTTGGATTAAATGTTCTAGTTATTTTTGAATATCTTAAAGGTACTCCTTTAACTGTTTCTATAGGAACATCTTTGTTGTATTTAAAAAGTTCTGGACTGTTATCTATAGCTTCTTTATATGTACTAAGAGTTTTTAGTAAATTCTCATCTGCTAATTCATTCTCTGTTACACCAATATCTCCTCCATTTTTTTTAAGAATATCGTCTAACTTAGCAATTATTTTTGCCCTTCTCGTAGGATTTTTTTTCATCTCTACAAATTGTTCAATTATAAAATCAACCATATTTCCTGCTGTAGTACCGCCTTTCTCTTTCATATATGCTGAAGCGTTTGTAATTATGCCATTAAGTGCTTTTTGAGTAGGTTTTATAAGTAGCTTGTCTGCTCCCTTAAGGGTTTCTGGTGCAACTTTACCAACTAATACTTCTCCTATTGCGTACCCTTGAACTACAGCTAATAGTCTTCCTCTTAATCTATCTTCTAAGTCAGTATCTTCTGTGTCTGGTGCTGATAAAAAATCTATTATTGCACTATTTAAGTCATATTTATCTTCTAACCAATTAAATAAATTCTCATCATAAGGACTTGTTAAGGTAGCATCAACTGTAGCTCCTGCTATAGCTCCTGAAAGTATATCTCCTTTCTTTTTTGTAAGACCTAATTTTTTATATAACCCACCTGACTTATGTAACATATAACCTTTCTTGCCATATCCAATAGCTTGCAAACTTTTAGTTAACATAAAAGTAGGAATAACCCACTGACTTATAGCTTTAGATAATCCATATACAGTACTATCTTTGTCTTCTGGATATTCAACAAAAAACCTACTTTCTCTAGCATCAACTTCTGTGTCTGACGTTTCATCATATCCATAATTTATTGCTTTCCAATCATGCGGTAAATCAGGCATCTGATCGTGCATTATTATATCTAATACGTCATATCCAAAAATAATTAATTCATTTATACTCTCAACTCTTCCATTTATAATTCCTCTAATTAATCGTGATGCTGTTTGTTTAGATGTTTCTTTCATTCTTATAGCAGATTGTTCAGCATTTATTTCTCTTAGCTTTTCATTTTGTGCTTGCTTATCTTTGAACCATTGATATACGTTTTCAACAAAATTATTTTGTTCTATTAATGGTTTGGTTGCATCTTTGGTTACAGGTATATTATCTTCTTTAGCATCTATAGCTATATTTGAATTTTCTAATCTTTCTTCATCAATTACTACTTCTTGCTCTTTTGTAATAGCAGCAGAATTATCTACAGGAGGTTTGTTTTCCTCTTGTATTTTTTCAGTAACTATATTTTCTGCTAGTTCATTGTCATTATTTTCTGAATGAAGAATTTTATTAATGTCAGCCATAATTAGAATAATGGAGGTTCTCTACGTGCGTCATTAAGAACATCTGTCACTAGCTTAACGTAGTCTGAGTCTGTTGCATAACCATTTTCTTTTAATCTTATTATTGCTTCTTCAGCAGTATTTACATTGACTGTGCCTTTTCTAGTAGTAAATCCATTAAACCAGTCGTCATTGTAATGTTTTTTGTAATCCAATAACATTTCTTCTATAGATGTAAAGTTTTTAAACTTAGCTCTTACCTTAACCATCTTGCCATCTATCTCTTCGTAAGTATCAGCTTCAGTAAAGTTACCTGATTCTATGTCTTCAGGTCTTGCTTTTATACCTAAATAATTATTTTTACCAGTAACTTTCATTCCATGATCTGATTCCACACCAAATTGTGCTGCAACTACTTCTGGGAATTTAATACCAACTTTTTTAGCTATGGCATAAATCGTTTTAAAGTTAGTTTCCATACGTGTTACTGCGTTTGGGTCTTTACTGATTACTACTTCAGTGTCTTCTTGTTTCTTATTTTCTTTTCCTTTTACAGGTAAATTCATAGCTATAAGACTGCCATCTCGTAAACCTAAGTTTGGAGTCATGTCAGACTGTACTTCAGACAAGTCTAAGCTTTCTATCATATCTCCTGTTGTTTTTATTTCATTATCTTCAATCTCCTTTTGTGTCTCTGCTAATTCAGTCGCTTCGTCTTGTTGAAAACTCTCCATTAAATTAACTTTCATATAAGCAGGCATCTGTTTGTACATTCTGCTATCTGTATCAAATCCATAATATTGTTGTAGATAAAGGTTAAATCGTCTTCCAAAATTTTCTCCTGCTCCTATTGGAAATGGCACTTCTCCTGTAGCAAGCAAATCTCCATCTTTAACACCTTGAGGGATAGTAAAGATTTTAGCCAGTCTTACGTCATCAATATTAGATAGCTTCATGTTCTTAGGATTTTTAATCTCATCATTAGTATTTACACCGCCTTGATCTTCTGTAACTTCTTCCTTGATTTCGTTATCATCAGTTATAACTTCCTTCTCATTGGTAGTCTCATCTGAGACAGTTGTTTTTTCTATATTTTTATTATCGTCTTGAGGTGTTACTACCTGCGAATTACCCTCTCCACCTTCAAAAACTTCTTTTTCTGTTTCTGTATAATCAGTGGGTAAACTAAATCCTCGACCACCTTCTGCAAAAGGTGTATTACTTCTAAATTCTTTTGCTCTTTGTTGTAATTCTGGTATTGATGAATTTCTATATACATCTATTAATCCATAAGCATTAATCTGTTCATCTGTTAAAGATACATATTTTAGTATGTTTTCAAGTTGTGTACTGTTTACGTTATATTCTCCGTTACTGTTTTTATATTGGTCAAAGAAATACGCACCATCAATATCTTTAATGTCATAAGTATCAAGTACATAATCTAGTGTTATGTCTTCTGGTTGTCCTGTATCTGAAGTAGGTGGATTTCTTAAAATTTTAAATATATGTTTTGAAAAAGATTTTCTATCTATTTCTTTTGCAAGACTCAAGTTTTTTTCAGACAGTGCATCAAGGTCAAAATTTTGGTCATCTATAGCAGCTAAAGTTGAAGTTAATTGATCTTTCGCTTTAAGAAATTCACTGTTGGCAAAATCTTCTATTTCTAATTTATTAGGGTATCTAAGTATAGGTTTGTCATTTGCATCTTTATCTCCAAAATCATGTTTAGTAATGGCATAGTTTCTAACACTTCTTTCATACTCATCTAAAATATCTTCTGAAGTATCTAAAATCTGAAGTCCATTATCACTTTTTTCAGATATATTATTAATTATTTTTTTTAAACCACCTGATTTTTTATTAGAGTATTGTATTGCGTATAGTCTTTCTTCATCAATTTCAGTATCTAATTGACCAATCATCTCATTATATAACTTCTTATCAGCAGGTAATTTTAGACTGTTATTCCACCATTGTTCTATTGCTGCTTCTGCTACGTTTCTTTCTCTATATTGTCCGTTTTCAATAGCATCTCTTAAATGTAATCCACCATCATAAGTTCGACTTCTATATGTGTTTCTATTATTTTCTAACCATTTTCTAGCCTTATCACTTTTTGCAATTATTTCGTTTAACTCTGTCTTTTCATTCTCTGTTAAATCTCTGTCCGCAGCGTTAACTAAAATTTCTTTCATTCTAGTTTTATCTCTTATTAATTCTTTTTCTTTACCAAACTGAATGTAATCTTTTTCTAAAGCTCTAATTTTTTTAATTGCGTTGTTTTTTTCTTTTAAATAATTTTGTTTATTTTCTAAAACTGTTTTGTCAGATAACTTAAATGTAACTACTGGTATTGTTGATTTTGAACCATCTGCATTTTCAACAACTTCATATTTTTGTATTGGTTCTTGTGTTGCTTCATCTAAAATAAGATCGCCATTTTTATCTGTTAAGAAAACTGGTTCAGGTATATTTTCAATACTGACACTACCATCTTTATTAATAACTTTTTTAGTTGCTAGTTGTTTAGGAAATAATTGTGGGATTTCTTCTATCCATTGAAGAGCTAAATCAAATCTATTTTCTCCTAGTGATGTATCATTTGCTATGGCTATTCCTGTTTCATTAACATAAGGTATAAAAACATCTTTATAAAAATCACTTAAATCTTTACCTTGATAAAACTTAGCTGCATTTTCTACTAAAAACTTTATACCTTCTTTTTCTTCTGTAAAATCTATATCTTCAAATTTAGCACTAGGATTTTTTTGCCTTTTGTTTTGCCAAGAAAGTCCTATCTTTTCTAATCCACCTGTGACTTCTGTTTTATGTGCTTGTAATTTATAAGCAGCGTGATCTGTTTCGTGTTGTGTTATAAATTTTTCTGTTCCTTTTTGTATTTCAGGTAAGAATGATCTTTGAAAATGAAACTCACTTATAGCTGCTAATTCTACATTTTTATTTCTATAGGTACTTATAAAGTCTTGTACTACTGGACTTGTAAATGGATATGCAGATAGTGGTTTTTCTATTCCTGTTACTGGGTCTTTAACTCTATATGTGTCATAAGCGTTCAACATATCTGTTGAATAAGTTTTTCCTAGTCTTATTGCTTTAGCTTCTTCAAATGCGTTTTTGTACCATATACTTTTACCTTGATATATCTTCCTATCATTTTCATTAATCTTTCCGCTTAGTTGAGCAACAGTCTCAGCAAACTCAGGAGATGTTTCATCTATCTCTACTCCTTGTGGAAACAATAATCTTTGCGTCTTTGTATATCTTCTTGCTGCTTGCTCTCCTTCTGTTTGTGCTTCTGCTACTTCTTCTTCTTTAATTTCTTTTATTTTACTTACTATAAATTTATTTAAAGTAGGTTCTATTTTGGCTAACGCTGTAGCAACATCATTAAGACCGCCAGTATATGTAATACCTGCAACAGTACTTTGNTTTACAAAAGTATCAACTGGTCGTGTTGAAGACTGGAATCCGTCTGGTACTGCCATTGTTTAAGATGTTCCTTTGTTAAATTTCTTTTGGTTAGGTTTAATGTCCATATAGGTCTGCAAACCTGTAGAAGCTACACTTGCTATTGTAGGTAGTAAACCTTGATAATTCTTCTGTGCTTCCATATATCCTCTATTCTGTATATCCATAGCTTCATTTCTACGACTATNATCNTTGGTGCAATAATTCCTTGAACATCTCTACCATANTGGATTTCTGCTGATTCTAAAGACTGANTAATACTTTCTCTTAATCCTCCTACTTGTCTCTCTATATCCATTTGTATAAGTTGCATTAACCTACCTGACCGACCTTCTGTTGCTGCTACTGACCCTCTAGCTTTTAATCCTTCAACAGTCTTTGCTAATTTTTTTTGTGCAGCATCAGCCCTTCTATCTTGTAACTGTGAATTTAATGCTTCTTGNTGTGCAGTCATAGCAGCATCAGCCGATCTAGCTGTTCTTTCTGCTGCCTGATAAGCGTATGATGCTTGCTGTCTAGCTACTTTATTTTTTTGAGCAGCACCTAAAATTTGTGTACCTGCACTAAGAGCTAAAGACGCACCAAATAATCCTGCTGAAGTACCTGCAAGAGTTCCTCCACTTAATGCTGCTCCTAACGCTACAAAACACATTTAGACTGTCCTCATAAATTGAACAAAAGGTTTTTTGTGTTCGCCATATTCCTTATGATACTTGATAAACTTAAACCCTAAAGTATTTAACCATTTCATAGCTGCTGTATTCTCCGCATATACCACATTGTATAGAATTTTATATGATTTCAACAGATCATCAACCCATTTCCTGCCTTCTCTTATTAATTGTATTTTATATTTTTTCTTAGAAAATAATTCATCTGTAGCAACCATGTATATAACACCATTATTGGTTACTCCGCATACACCAATCGGGTTATCATCATCTCCACAGATAGCCATAACTGTTTTACTAGAAAGATAAGAAATTTTTAATGCAGCATCAGGGTCTTGGTTTGTTTGATAAACAGCTTCAAGTCTATCTATAGCCCTCATGTTGTCACTTACATGAAGAACATCTTTAAGGGTGCATTTTCTTAAATGCCCCATATTACATTCTCCTACTTCTCATATTAAACATAGCTTCAAATTCTGCACTAGCTAAAAGAGTAGGTAAGAAAGTTTTATTTCTTACATCTATATCTACTCTGTCTGCTCTACTCATTATTGGAACTCTAAATGTACCTGTAGCTAAATTAATTTGACCAATAGCTGAAGAAGCAGCACCTAGCAGACGACCACTAAATTTATGAACACTTGTGTCTCTGTATTCAGGAGTTACTTCTACTTTAAAAAACCCTGTCATTTCATACTTAATATAGAAGTGATGTAGTTGTAATCTTGAACTAATAATTTCAGCACTACTTTGTTGTGGAGATTCAGTAATTCTTTGTTTACTAAACCTGTAGTGCATATCAAAAGGTTCTCCAATAATTACTTTTGCATTTCTATAGTCTCCATTTACCTCTATAACTGACGTTGTGCCATTAGTTAAGTTTGTACTTTTAACAATAGTGCCTGCTTTTAATGTTTGAGTCGTACCATTAAGATCAACGAATGTACTGGTTTCAGTAGATGAATGATACCGACCTACTATATTCATGTCGGCTCTTAACTTATAAGGTAATGTAAATGTGGTTTTCTTTGTTGTAGAGTTAAATGCAACTGTAACTCCGTTACTAGCTTCAGTAACTTTATGATCTAAGTGATATTCAAAATCTGCAAACTCTTCTTTAAAATCAGATTCAAAAGGTAACTTTTCTAAACTAACTACACTGTCTTCTTCTATAACCATAAACAAATCAGTACCTATAAAATCTACATTTTTTATTCTTCTGTTTTCATTAATAGTAAAAGTAAACCAACTATTTAATACCTTTTGTCCTTGTGTACCAAATAGCCATCTATTAATAAATAACTTATTTGGGTTATCAGTTCCTAAACAAACTAAAATATCTTGGTTGTTAGATACAGCAAGTTTAAATATTCCGCTTGGTATCAGTCTTGGTACATGAATAGTTATGTTACTAGCATCTTTTAAGGTCACATCTGTTTGAGTTATATATTCTCTAATACCTGCAAAAGCTCCTTTCTTTGTTAAGAAGTAAATAGAAGAACCAGAACCAACAGGAGGTGCATCATCTGAAGACTCAAATTCAGTTGCTACAAGTACGTTAGCTGTTAATGGTGTTAAGTTGTCTGCTGAACTAGATAGTATAAACTGCGTTTGTTCTGAGAATAGAATTAACTGCTCTCCCATAGTTACAGCGTGTTTTAAGATAGCAACTTTTGTATGTGAAGCTGCAACATCTATAGGGTGGGAGTCAACAATAGTTAAAACAGTATCAGGAAAGAAGTTAAAAAAGTCAGATACATTAGACAGAACCACGTTGTCATCAGCTAGAAAGCCTAATCTGTTTCTAAAGAAAAATACGTTATTTATTTTACGACCAATAAATGAAGGGTCTGGGGCAGATTCTATATCTCCTGCTGTCCGTTCTCCCCAAACAGGTAAAGTGTAATCCGTTCCACTTAGAGTATAAGTATCTCCATCAACTCTTGCAAATCTAAAATCTCCATCAGCCTGTCTAATTAAAACGTGGGGCATAGTAGAGTAATCAAACTTGAAAGGAATACCTGCTTCTACAGTCTCTTCCCACTGTCCTTCTTCAAAAGTATTGCCATTGTTAGTGACAAACTTCACATAGTAATTATCAAAATTAGTTTGCTCATCTCCTTTAATTTCAACAATATATCCATTAGGCGAAACAGTTGGTAAGTCTGTAAATCTTTGCACAGAGTCTTTAACTATTCTTAGTTGTGTATTACCTTGTGTGTCATTACCATCTATAGAAAAATTACTATTATCATTTTTCTTTACGCTTATTACACTACCATTTCTTGTAATACTAAAACCTTGCAAACCACTTGCTAGTCCATTAGCTAAATCATTGGCAACTCCTGAAGTACTAAGAACAGAGTCTTGAGAAGTGTCATCTGTGACAGTTACCCCATCTACTGTGACAGAATAAACTGTATCGTTAGAAACTTGTTCAACAAATATAATTGCTTGTGTAATTTTTGTGCTAGAAACTGCTGTATCCATAGCAGTTGTTACACTGGTATTTACAACAAAAGTAAAGTCAGCGATTGTAACTGTTTTAATTTCACTTCTTGGGTTTGTTGTGTTTAAATAAGTTGTACCATCAGGAGTTACAACATTCTTTTCGTTCCCTTGTAAATCATAAACTTTTACATTTCCATTACTAAAGATAGCTACATACTGTTCATTAACATCTCTGTTGATAGTTTGTATATGAACATTCCCTAAACTTTGAGTACTTAAATTAGTGATGTATTGTATGCCTGATCTCTTAATAAGACCAACTACAGGGTTGCTATCTGCATTGTCTTGTATGTCAGCGTGGTCTGCTTGTTTTGATGAGTCAGATGCTTGAGATATACCTCTGAGTAAAGTTGGTATAGCTCTTGATACAATTCCCATAATTACCTATTAAGAACATCAGCAGGAGTAAACGTACTAAGTGGATTATTCAAATTAGGGTCGCCTGTAAGAACATTATGATCTGCATTATCAAAGTCTGTCTCCATCAAAATAGCTCTAGCTCTAGCTTCATCTTGTGCTGTATAAGTTCTTAATCCATCATCTCCAATTAATCTATCTACAAATATTCTTGCAGCTTTTATATTCATATAACGTCTGGCAGGTTCAGGCAGTTCTACAAAATCTCTGAAGTAAGTAACATGACAAGTTATGTCATCATCAAATTTAAAAGTATTATTTTTTCGATCATATAATTTAAGACCTCTTTGAACAACATCAATCGTTGGGTGGTCAAAAACATTAGTATCTATTTTTAAAATATTATTTGCAATAGTAATTTCATTTTTACTATCTCTAGTTAACACAACATTAAATTCTTGGTTGAATGACCAACCTTCAGATTGAACCTCTTTATTAACTTCAAGCAAAGTCGATTGTGCAGTCCTTGCATCTACAGGAAGCAAACCTGTTAGTTTATTTATTGGTGCTTCGCCTATTGCAGCGAGCATAATGTTTACACATTCCAGTTCAGTGCTTGCAGCTACAGCCATTTTTCTTTACTTTTTTGATAGCTTTAGAGCCATTAGTTTGTTTTTTTTTGACGATTTCTTTTTATCGTCTTTCTTTTTTTTAGGTCTTCCTACTTTGTTTCCGTAAGTACCTTTGCCATAAGGAGCCATAAAAAAAAAGGGTATCTAATAATAGAATACCCCATTTTAGGAATTTAGGTAGATTATGTGGTGGACAATTTAATTGTCGCTGCACACTCTGGTCTAAGGATTCCATGCCCAAGTGCGTACTTCGCTAACATGAGGGTTGATTGGTACATAATCCCGTAGTCCTGACCTGAGATTTCAGTTGTCATGTCCTGTAATTTTACAGTTCCGACTGCGGATTTATGGAACACCAAACCTAGCGTCTTGCTATCATCTCCTGAGTAAGTGTTATTAGCACCACTTGGGTTAGAAGCTACGTTAGATTGTGGTACGTTGTTGCTCATCATTACAGGGATACCTGCAACCATTGATACACGACCTGCTGCTACTGAACCATTACCCTGTGGGTTAAAGTCAGTATCTATAATCCTAGTCGCTGACTCAGGAATCTTATAGTATTCAGCAGGTGGCAACACACAGAATCTATCTGTAGGAGGAATGTCTCTAGAATCAAACTCTTGAGCTATATCATATATAGCTGCAACCAGTTCATCTCCTGTGACGTTGGCTGAAGTTGTATTACCAGTAGGTAGTGTTAGAACAAGTCCACCATTACCACCTGTCAATGTAGTAGAAGCTCTTGAAGCATTAGCGATTGTTTTCGCTACGTTTTCATCATAAGCTTTTGCTAGTGCCTTACCAAGTTCTTGAGTGTAAATTGACCTCACATCATAGTGATTCTTCAATTCATCTAATTTGGCGACTACCGCTTGAGAGATCAACATATCATCTATGTTAATAATCTTCTCATTAGCTTTGATTTGGTTTGCACCTACTAAGGGTGTGCCAATTACGTGATAAGCAGCAGTAGCAGTACCTAAAACTGGGAAGCTTGCTGATTTGCCTGAAGCTATAGTACGAACAGTGTGTAACCTTTCGTTAAAAATATTGTTTTGACCAAATGCTGTTAGCACCTCGCCAGAAAATACCTTGAGAAATAACTCGTCAAAGTTTGTACCTGTTGCGTTCTTTAAGCCCAGACGAGATACAGTTGCGTTAGCCATCTGTTTGTCTGTTGTTAAGAATTAATTTGTACTTACTCTGTCTTACTTGACCCTTTCTCAAAGTGTTATCTGAAATTTTCAGGCACTATGATATTTAGATGTGTATGTCGAGAGTCCTAGCAACGCCACTTGCGTAGTGCAAGAGCCTTTCTAGTTGGCCTACCTTTACTGTCTTTCATAGCTCCTTTGACACCTTTCATTCTTGCACAAAAAGATTTTCTTCTACCTTTTTCACGTTTTGAAAGTCCACTTTTTTTAGTGACAGGTCGTTGCAACTTTGAACCTGTAGCAGCGTTGATTCTTCTTCTCCCACTTTCCGATAATCCTCCTGTTGGATTCTTGTCAGATTTTCTAAGAGATAAAGATTTTCTGCGTGGAGACATGAACTACGAGTTAGTAGCTTAAATAAAATATATCATTAACTTGAGCTATTTGCTCATTTTTAATTGATCTGTTTTTTTCTTCTTTCCTTTTTTAGGAAACCCTGCTTGCATATTCTTATATGCCTTTTCGCTGATAGTACTATTCTTTTTAGACCTGCTAGTACCTGCCTTCTTTCTCTTGTTAATGTTGTAGTAAAGTCCTTTTTTAGCCATGATTAAACAACAGTAGAGTCTTCTAGTCTTTTATATACAGATAATGTATATGCTTCATCTGTTCCGTATCTAGGGTCGCCCATAGCAGCTTCTATTTCTTTACCTGTCTTAAATGGTGTTACTGCTTGTGGACTTCTACCATTAATAAGATTTGGTTCGTACCCTTCTGCTTGTCTCATCTGTGCTGCAAAACCTTCAACTGCAACCTTAATCATTGTTGGGTCTTGAGTATCTAGTATTTTATCAAATGCTTTAAGAGTTTCGTCTGGCACATTAGCCTGTGTCCACTCTCTTAACTTGTTATAGCCTTCATCTCCACCAACAACAGACTTAATATCATCTAATTGTGATTGTTGAATTTCATCTGTAACAGCAGCACCACCTCTAAGACCATTTAAGTAGGTTTCAATTATCTGTTTTGAAAACCCTGCCTGTTCTAGCTTTGTATAATCATCTGGTCTTATATCTCCTGTTTCCTCAAAAACATTTGTAATCTCTTTTGTGTCTATACCTGCTTCATTTAAAACAGATGCAAGACCTTCTCCATAGATTTCGTTAGGATTCCACTCTTCTTGAGTTGTTTCTTCTGTTCCTTCTGCTACTTCTTCTGTTTGTGTGTCTTGCACACCACCTAACTTACCTTCTAGTTCTTTGTAACTAGCAACCATATCTTCTACAGTTTTAAATTTACCTGCAATAAGACCTGATTCATCTCTAAGACCTTCAATGTCTTGTGCTGACATAGGAGGTGTCTCATTTACCTGTACTTGTGATGATGCCATAGTGGTTTTTTCTTTTAACTATAGTGAATTGTTGAGCCATGTCTAGTAACTCTGTCTCCTGACTTCTCAGGTACAGGGTTTTCTTCACTGTGACCAACTCTACTAACGACAGCGTTTTCAGGAGCTATATATCTCCCATTATTGTCTCTTGGTTTTGCAGTCTTTTTAGACTGGCTGTTCTTGTTGGGCATTGGAATCCATTTGTTGTGAGATAAGACCTGCTTCAGCCTGTTTCTTGGGGTCAAGTAACGGAGAACCTACAGCAGCACTACCAAGACTTCTAATTAATTCTTGTTGTTGTGCAGCTTGTTGTTCAGCAGCGATCTGTTCTCCTGATTTTACCAAATTCTCAGTTTCAATGCCAATACTGGTAGCTAGACGCTTAATAGCTTCGTCAAGATTTACATATTGTCTCATCACATCTCCACCTAAAGCCTGTGCCATGACTGTAATAAACTCAAGTAGCTTCTCTTTGTCTTGTCCTCTGCCTAATCCTTGTAAACCTGTAACGATTGAGATACCAACTATGTCGTCAGGTAACTTGGGAACCTTGCCTGACTTAACAAGTAGGTGCATACGTCTTCTTAGGTAGGGTAGCTGTAGTTCTGAAGACAAGATAGAGTAAATTCCACCAAGCGTTGATTCTAACTCTTGTGTTAGTAATTTTAATTCAGTACTTGTAACTCTTTCAGCGTCACGTTGTACTGCTTTAGCCATTAAGAAAGCATATTGTAATCTCTGTTCTATTCTTTGTACTGCTGTAAAAGATACTTGTAAATCTTGCCCTTTACCTACCTGCATAACAGATATGTCTTGAGCATTTCCTTCTCTTACTGCTCCGTTTGGTGCTTTGCTAAGTGTAGAAGCTCTTGTTGTACCATTAGGATTTACAAGAAAAACTGTTCGGGCAGACGCAGCAGCATTTTCTATTATTGCTTTCATCAATCCTTCAAGAGAAACCAAGTCTCCTCTATACTCTTCAACGTATCCCCTTCCGTAATGTTCTCCGCTAATTCTTGTCCATCTGAGATTTAAAAAAGGAGTGACATCTTCTTTAGCTCGACCTTCTGTATTAGGTATCTTTTCTCCTTTACATTCTTGATGCCAGTTAAAGTAGTTCTGATCTCTTTTAACGTATGTATATATATCTAAATCTTCTTCTAAAGTTTTATTTGTGTACTCTGCTTTTTGTTGTAGATTTTTTAAAAAGTCAGGAGGTAACGCTTTACCATTTATTGTTTCTTTAATAATAATTTCTAGCGTATTACCATTTGGGTCACGCTTACATACATATTTTTCTAAAGGATAAACTTGTAACCCTTGTTCTGTTAAATAAAGTAAAACATTTCCACCTACTATGAGATGCTTTAATGCTTCAAACATAGCAACTCTATCTGTAGAAACTTCAATCTCTCTCATCAAAGCATTTTCAACTTTGCGTAATGCTTTATCTATTTCTGTTATTGCTTCTTTACCGCCTTCTTCTTGTGCAATTTTAATTGCATCTAAAACTAATTTAAAAAATGGAATGTTTGTAGGGAATAACCCTATCAAGATTTTTGAAGCAAGCGAGTTTGTACCTGCTGCTCCTATACCTTGAAAGGGTGTGCGTGTCTTACTTCTTCTTGAACCATTACCACCTGCTGCTTCAGGTATTAGATAAGGTAATGTGTACCTACTAGACTCCTGTCCTTCCTTTAAATAGGGAGATCGTTCAGTAGCGTACTGTTCATACAGTCCTGCTGCTGTAACTTCAGGAGAAGAATATTCCATGTTGTTAAATAGGTGTATTTAGATTACCTGATCTAGTAGTCTGGTTCTTTGATGCTAGTGGGATTCTTAATGAAGCAGTACCTTTTCTACCTGCATCTCTTGCAGCAGTCCTACCAATCTTCTGTCCTTTCTTTTTAGCAACAGTTCTTTGTTGTCCAGTTACTACTCCTTCAGCAGTTTTTTCAGCTTTAGGTGCTGTAGGTTCTGGGTCTGGTAATGGTGGGGGAGGTGGTGGGGCTGAGAAAACGCACATAATGTTTAGCTATAAAGTGATTTAGTAGAGTAAGGAGATGAAGTTTTAGAACTCCCCATTGAACTGTCAGGTGCTTTAAGACCTGCAATTCTGACGTTAGAAAACTCAGGGTCGCCTTTCTTAATCTTAATACCTTTCTCTTTTTTCTTCCTACGAAGTTTTAATTGGTCAGTAATTTTTTGTGTATCAAAAGGATTTTCAACACCTTCTTGTTCTCCTGTAACAACAGGAGGTGCATCTTTAAACTCAGGCTTGGGAGGAGGAGCAGGCATCTTAGGTCGAGAACCCATACACATAAGACTAATCCAAAACTTTTTCGGTCAACATAGTTTCACGTTGTCTCTTTTGTTGCTCAATTAAATAATCAACAACAAACCTTTGTCCTGCCCGATACCATACTTCCCTATCAGATAATGACAGGTCAGGGTGGCGGTTAGGAAAGACCTCATCTAGTCCTTGTATCAAGTCATCAGTAATTTGTGGTAACTTAACAGTCAAGAATAAGATTGAAACTATTAACATAGTAACTCTTAATCTGAAAATATAAATACTTTTGTATATATTTCATGCTACAATTTAATCAATGGGAGTGGTTACCCATTGGTAAAGCGTAGAAAACCCCTGAGACAAGTGACTCGTCTTGGGGGTTTTCTTATGGCTGCCAGAGTTTTACTTCCCCTGTTTTGTAATCATAGTCTCCTTCTCTAAGTATTCTTGTAAGTCTTGCGTTAAGTATGGCATCAGCCAGAGTGTAGCCTTTCTTTGTATATGTCTCTGCAACCTTAGACCACAGTGCATCTATTGTGTCAGGTGTATCTGCTAGTAACTTAGTAGCAGTTACCATGCCTGTACCTTTAACCCCTACTATTCCGTCTGTACTGTCTCCTGCTATAGACATTTCAAACCAGTGTCTATTAGCTTTCTTCTCTGTAATATGTTCTACTTCTTCAGCAGCTATTAGCTTGCAAGGTATAGTTCTCATATCTTTATCGACTGATACTATTATTGGATTCTTGTATTGTCCATTAGTAGCTAGTAATCCAAGTACGTCATCTCCTTCTAGGTTTGGATAAGATACACAGTCATATATTTTTTTACAGCTATTAATTACTGATCGCAAAGCTAGTGGTTTTCTTTTACCTATTCTATGTATTTTGTATTCTGGAAATATCTCATGTCTAAATGTTGGGTAAGAAGTAAAGCACATAATTATGTCATGCTTTTCTCCTGCTATGTTTTTAAATACATCTATCCTGCTATCAATCAGATTCATAATATCTCTTTCATCTGAATGTAGAGTATGTTCATGCTCAGTCCATCTTGTGTCTTGTTCACAAGCACAGCAAGAATTGTAGATCAACCAGTCTGCATCAATTAGTAAAGTCATAAGTCTCCAAATGTGTTTTCATAAACTACTAGCCGACCTGTCTTTTGGTCGTACAATAACTTATCTACTTCTCCTGTCATACCAGTATGTCTGGACTTCAATACCTTTAACTGTAGTCTCTGTCTTTCACTAGCATCTCCTACTTGGTTTCTTGATGCACCAAGTACCACATCTGATAACTGTACCAAAGAGTGAGAACCCCTTAGATCAGATACAGATATGTCTCTACCTTCTTCATGCCCTTGTCCTTGTGGTCTGCGTAGATGACTGACTACTATCAAAGCTATGTTCGTTGATTCACATAGACTTCTTAGCTTAGTCATTGTTACATCTATAGCTCTACGTTCATTGTCTAACTCAAGACCAGACATGACGATTGATATGTGATCTAAGATAACTACTTGTACTTTATCTACAGTTGCTAGATACCTTATCTGTTCTAGCAATACATCAGGGTCAAGACTACCAAAATGATTGTAAAGAAAAAGGTTGCGAGTTGAAGTCAACCTATCAAACGCAACCTTTAATTCTTCTTTTTTTATGACATCTTCATTTAAGTGCAAAGGTACGTTTAAGTCAATACCTACTAAACCTTGAAGTGTTCTTTGTACTGACTCTTCTAAACCTATGTAACCTACTTTCAANCCATTTCCTTTAGTAAGNAAGTGGTGGCACAACTCTCTACAAATCGTACTCTTGCCTGCCCCACTGCCACTCGCTACTGTNAACAGTTGGCTAGGAAATAAACCTCTGGTAAATTCATTTAACTTTGGAAAGGGAAAGTCTGATATAGGTTTACTTGTTTCTTTAGTAAACAAATCCCATGCGTCTGCTGCATTAATAAGAGAGTCAGGTCTTACTGGTCTAGCCTTCCATAATCTTTCTTGTACTATATCTCCTTCGCCTAATACAAGATGATCGTTAACGTCATTACGATCTAGTCTTGCTATGGCAACCTTACCTTTGGGTAAGACTTCCATACATTTCTCTGCTGCTTTATTACCTGCTTCATCATTATCAAAGCATAGAACTATACGACAATAAGTATCTAACCATTTGTAGTTTGCTGCTAGATACTTAGCTGCTGACTGTACACCTGACGGAATAGATACACAGGGAAACTTGTTACCTTGTATCTGTGACCCACTCATGCAGTCGATCTCTCCCTCGAAGCAACTGACAAATACTGAACCATTACTACCATGCTGTCTCCATAGATGCTGACCCCATAGCTGTACGTTTGATATGTCTCCTATCCATGCAAACTTTTTGTCAGCAAACCTAACGTGTTGTGCTACGTCATTACCTTTCTGATCTTTATACGTNGCAACTTGAACAGGCTGTCCTCTAAACTCTGCCTGCCCATAACCAAATAGTTCGCAAGTCTCTTTAGTGATTCCACGTTTAGCTAAAGCTATAGGTGTGACCTTCAATAGTTTGGGGTGTTGTTTTCTTAGTGGAATGATAGTCACTTTCTTTTCTTTCTTATTGGGGTAGTAGGTATAGCCACAGTCCATAGTGAAACAATGTTTATGTCCATCACTAAAGACCGCACAGTTTTTCTTGCCACACTCAGGGCAAACTTCTTTAATCTTGTACTGACTCTTCATTATCTAACTTGCATCTATGTTCGTTAAGGACTACATCTACCCACTCACTTCCGTTCCATACAACCCATACACGTTTGTAATCGTCATAGATTGTGCAGCCAAGTTTAGGGTCTGGTGGTAAAGGATAGCTAGGCATACCAAGAGTCAGGAATAAATTTGTCGCAGTATTGAAACCCATGTCTCGTACACCATTTGGCATACGAGATAGAGTTCTTAGCTTTAGATAGTTTGGTTCTGCTATTTTGAAAACAGAACCTTATATCTAGGTCGGGTCGTTTCTTCTTAATCGCAAGATGTTTTCGTCTATCTTCTTTCGAGAAGTACCCCTTCGTTTCAACAATAAAATTGTTGAGTATAAAGTCAGGCCGATAGGTGCAAGTAATTTCATAGTCAATGCTGAGTGTTTCATAGGTAAAGATAATTTTCTTTTTGTTTAGGTNGTCAGCAAATTGACTTTCAAATTTACTNTTGTACTTAGAAGTCTGCTCCAGNACTGACTGTTTCTTTTTCTTCATAGCTTGCAGGTTCAGTNGTTTCAAAGTCACTAGCTCCACCACTAAAGGGAACTATGTCTCTGAAACATATTGATAATGGCATACACTTTATGCCTACACCATTAGCACCTGCGTCATAACCTGAAGCTAGGAAAGATATTTGACCTGTAGTTTCAGGACTTATCTTATCCATCTCATGTCTTTGTTCTTCACTCATCAATAAGTTTTGTCCTGTTATTGGGTCGTGCTTGAACATAGTAATAGGACTGTTCTTACCCTTGACTCCCATGACATTTTTTTTCAAACGAATAATTAATCCTTCGTCTTCAAATGAAAAAGGGAAGCTAGGTTTACCAGTCTTCTGACTCTTTGTAAGAGTGAACTCTCTCTTAGGAAACGCAGCCTTTAGCTGTGCCTTCCACCCTTCGATCAAGTCCTCTAACTGTTGTGCTATTTTCTGACTGGCTTCGCCAACAGGTACGATAGCTTCAGTCTTCCATTTCTCAACACCTTTATATTCATCAGGTGTGACTAACCATGAGTACCTAAAACGTGTACCAACAGGAGTGACTATCTTAATAGTCTCCGATTTAATTTGTTCCATTTAGCTTGGATTGTTTGCGTGTAATTCGTCTTACTTAAGACGTATATTTATTGTACCTCGATTACTTGTCATGTAAATATATATGGTGCTGTCAACACATCTGTAATATCAAAGTCTCCCATGCGTAGTGCAGGTGGTAATCCTTTGGTATCACTAAGTTGTTCTGCTACTTGATGATGTAAGTTGTCTAAATTATTGTCACTATATATGTAGAAAAATGTTTGCTTCACACATTCAATCAGCCTATCAAGATCAGCAGCAGGACTACCAAAGCAGTCGTGGATAATACAGAACTGTTCAAGACCCATCTTACTTGCTTCAACTAAACTTAACTGTAGGTGTGCAGCATCAAAGCTATGTATATAATTACTTGGAAATCCTTGAGCCTGTTTTCTTTTATCAACCTGTAGTGTAGGTTCAGATAAGTTCAATCTCATACTTTGATTACTTAACTTGGTTCTTATTATCTTGCTGTTGTTGACGTAATACTTTTGCTGTACTAAAAAACCAGAGGGTGTATGCCATGAGATAGTTTTGTTTTCTTTGTTAAAACATACAGCTATCTTTGATAGATACTTCAGCAGCTTTATACTCTCAGGACTAATCATACTTACAGCAGTCTCTATAATTGTTGCAAGATAAAAGTTGTTCTTAAAATTTTTTGCCATAGAAATATTTTCATTTACAAAATATCTTTCAACATGATTAGCTATGCCAAAGGTTGTTGAGTTGTAAGGTATCATTAACACTGGTTTCTTTATAAACTTCCTAGTTAGTTTCTTTCTTTGTTCAAACCATAGCTGACCTTGTATTGTTGTATCGTTCTTGAGTAAGAGTAATACTTTATCTAATACTTCTCTGTATAAATCCTGCGGTTGTTCGCTGTATTGTAAGTTAACCTTGCCTGCTAATTCCTTACAAGATACCAGTCCTGCTATGTGTTGATAGCCATTGTTCGTACCATCAAGGCAACAACAATAACGTGAGATAAAACCATTGTTCATTCCCACTTGCATAAAGTCATGCCACTCTTTACACCATGCAAGAAACTGGAATGGGTCAGCAGCATTACCCCATATATCTAAGTTTTCTATAGGGTCAAGTGCTACTTGTTCTGCATAGTCTTGTCCTTCTATGTATGCCCACTCTAGTCTCTCTTCATAACTACACTTACTCATACCAAAAGCGTTAGCTCCTGCTATGGCTAACCAGTCTAGTTGTCTCTTAGTCTTGATCTCTCCCCCTTCATAGAATTGATGCAAGGCTCTTGCTATGTCTGTTCCTTGTGGGTGGAAGTGTGCAGTTACAGGATAAAACCTAGAAGTAAAATCCATTTGGTAAACGTGATAAAATTTTTCTCCAAGAAATTTTTTTGCGGTATCAATGATTGATAGTATCTGATACCTTTTGACTTTGTTCTTGTGGTTAGTATCATGTATAAGACCTGCTTGGTATCTCCATGTCTTTGTCTTCTCCTTATCATTCCAGTCATCAGGTTTAGGTGGTAACTCTAGTGGTTCTTTATTTATCAAACCCCCTACTTCTATACCTTCTTCCCAACAATATACAAGAGTATCAAACACAAATTTATTTACCCCCCACGCTGTACTTGACGCAAGGTTTAGAGCCTTTAGACATACTGTTAAGTTTTCTTCTTGTAACCTTTTTAATGTCTCAGGATTAGTAGTCTTAATAGCTTTTGTTCTAAGTCTCTCGGTGTAATATCCACCATCAGATAATGTTGTATATGGTTTGGGTTTGTCATAGCAAGGTAAGTATTGTGGCCATGCAGCTATGCGATTAGCTCGCCCCTTCTGTATCCACTTCATTGTTACTTCAGTAAAGACTAAACAAGATAACAAACTCTTACCGACTCTCTTGTTAATCATCTTGACCATACCTACGTTTATCATTACTAGATCAATAAGAACTAAACCTAGCTTTAACTTGTCCTCCTTCTTCCATGTCTCAAACTCCATGCCCTTCTTACTCATGTGAGTTCTAACCATATTCTTTTTGTAACCGCTATGGTTTGTATCTCTGGTATGTCTCTTGATGTTCTTAAAATGTTTTGGGTCTAGCTGTTCAAAGATTGTATAACGCATCTCGTCTTCTAACATTTGACCTATGTTTATAGCGACTGTTGTTGTAGGTTTTTCTAGTGATGTATTATCTATGATTACTTTAAAAGCAATAAAAGAAACTACGTCAAGGTCAGGGAACTGAGCTATATATTTTGCAGCTACAGACCTGACTCCTGCCTGTCCTGTCATAGCTTTTTCAACGTATAACTTCAGTGCTTTTGTAAGGGCATCAAGTCCTGCTTCAATCATGTTCCTAGCGTATGGTGTTTCAGACTCCCTGCCCTTCTCTCTTAGTTTGTTATTCCTAGATAGTTTGTTGTACCCTGAGATACTAAAGATACTTTGCTCTAGCTCTAATTGTTTCTTACTCGGATTCATTTAGTACTCCTACTACTTGGTGCATAGAGTCAGGTGCTAGATGAGAATACTTCTCTGTCATTTGTACATCTTCGTGTCCTAGCCAGTCTCGGATAATCAGTAATTGTATTCCTGCTTGAGCAAGTCTTGAACCACACGTATCTCTAAACAAATGTATCTTGTACCACTTGTGTTTGCTATACCCTAGTTCCTTCTTAGCTTTAGCAAAGATACTACTAGCCCAGTAGTAATCGTGATCGAACAGTAAGTCTAAGCTATTGCATTTGTCATAGTAAGGTTTGATGATAGACCTAACAGCATTAGTCATAGGCACAGTGTTAGGTCTTCCGTTCTTCCTGTACTGGAATGTAATTTGATTCTTGTCAAAGTCAACAAATCTTTTTTCAAGTGTCAGTAGTTCCATAACCCTGCAACCTATATCAATCAAACACTTGAATACATCTCGGTGTTCGTGGTAGTTGAAGCAAGTCAAGTAAGACATGAGTTCTCTTTCCATATCAGCAGTCAGGTAGTGTACCTTCTTGTTCTTCTTGACTCGCCTAGCTTTAGGAAACTCAGGCATAGTTATATACCCATCATCTCTACAGTCTTCTAACACTAGCTTGAGATGACCCATCTTCTTGTTGACTACTTCATTACAGTTAGGTCGTGACTTGTTGTAGTCATTCATCTTGTTAATGAGACTGGTAGTAATCTTGTTTACTGGTATGTCTCCAAGTGCTTGAACATTGTGTCTCATGCTAGTAAGAAAATCTTTAGCTGATACATCTCCGTTCTTTCTTCTCTTGTAAGTTGTGCGAGCAGCTTCCTTGAGTGTTGGTACTTTCTTTTTCATTGTGACTCCATAGGTTTATAAGGGTGGTTAGTTCTTTGATACGCTTTTGTGCGTAGTCAATCTTTTCTCTTGTGTTCATCAAGGCATAAGGTCATCAATCCTTTGTAGCTCTGGTAGTTTGGCAAAGGCAATAAGATCAACGATATTGTATTCTCTTGTGGTATATCTTTTACCGCAGTCAATACATTCTCTTCGCCTTGATGTGTACGGAATGTTAGCCTTGTTCTTATTGATAGGGTTAGGCTTACCACTCCTGAATCGAGTCTCAAGATTTTTAGTATTGAGACTCCTACAGTTAGGGCATATACTCATTAAGTTTTCTCCTCTGGTTTAATAAGTTTATCAATCTTATCTCTTATCTTTCTTAGGTTCTCNATAGTCTCGGCACTTGCCTTGTTGCCATGCTCTGATTCTCTCAAGACGTTATCAATCTCAAGAAACTTTACAAAACATTTGACCATTGTTGATGACTTCATGTTAGGTAGATGTGCTTGATCTCCTTCGTTATCTTCAGCAGATAGATAGCCAACTGAAGTATCATCAAACATACCTTCTTTGTATGAGACAAATTCCATGTCTTGCCAGTGACCATCAGGCCAAACGTGTTCTATTCTTGATGTGTTCATTGTTTGTGACTCCTGTTTTTAAAATAGTTAGTTAGTTTTTCGTTAGCTTCAGCAATTAAAACTATCGTGGTTGTAATGATAATGATGTTTACAAAAATCATTGTGCTGTCTCCTTAATGGATAAAGTTGTTTTAATAATTTCTCTTTTGAGAATTGTGATAGCTTCCCTAGTAGGTAGGGTTCGCCAGTAATCCTTTGGTTGTGTGCCTGTAATCCTACTAAGGCGATCATAGATAGACTCTAGTTCCCAAAGAGTTTGCGAGGGTTTGCGGTGCTTCATATCTAATCGTGAAAGTTAGGTAGGAACTGACCCTCTAAAGTTTCTATCTTCTTGAGTGGTTGTCTTGCTAGATCAGGGTATTGAATATTCTTATAGGCTACGTGTTCCCACCCTGCCTTCTCTACTATTAGTTTGGCACAGTCAAGAAAGAAGTTGTAAGGGTCGTGACCCATAGCCCTTATGTTGTCATTCATATAGGGTAGAGCTATCGGTAGTCCTGCTAACCACTCATCTAAAGTTTTGTTTAAAGATGCGGTGTTAGGTCTAGCACTTGAGAACCATAGGTTATAACACCACTGGAATTTCTCTTTATCATTCCAGTTGTACCACCCTGAATTGTCTAGTCCGTTGCAGTACTCTTGGTCATCTAGCTCAAACTCGATAGCATCAAGTACGATTGTTGTTAGTGAAGTTTTCATTTTAGTAATGGTTGATTGTGTTTTTTANAANGATATAAATGAGTNNGACTAANCANACCCATACAATTACTGTTGTCATTCCTCCTCCTGATCTCCTAAGTCTTGAGCAGCCATATCAAAGAAAGCTCTAATAGTCATGTCAGGATATTGAAGTTGATAAGATACCAACGCTGACATTCTCATGTGCCTACTCTCCTGCATTTGTATTTGTTCCATCAAAACATTTGCATTTGATTGTAGTAGGTTTGTCTTTTGTTGTTCTGTTAATTGCATTGTGACTCTGTTTGTTTGGTTAGTGGGTAGGGCATACCCTTAGTTAAGTATGCCCGAATGTTTTTAGGTTGTCAATAATCTATTTTATTTAGAATATCTGACACTTGTTTTAGTTGATCTTTCTTTAGCTTTTTAATAGCGTCTTTATCAACTGTATTTTTAAAGTCTTGATCTAGTTCTGGTGGCCAGTTCTCATCATTGACTTGTTTGATTAGATCGTTTAGTTTCATTAGTTTGATTGTGGTAAAGATTGTTTCATAGGTTTGAACCTATCAGTATCTAAAGAATTTTTGAATATAAAAGTAACTGAGTTGTCATCATTTACTTTGATTGATTGAATCCAAAATCCAAAAGGTACTTGTTTTAACCAGTCGTTAAAAGTTTCAGAGGTTGATAGAAACTCAGCGTAGGTTTGTTGTTCCATTGTGACTTTGTGTTTGGTTAGTAAGGGCATAGCTTTTACACTATGCCCAGTTGTTGTGACTCCTTAGTGGTTAGGTAGTAAGTCTTTTCTTAGACATACATAACCTCTAAGTTTTCTGGGTCTTGTACCCCTACTATCGTAGGTATCCCAGATAGCACCATCTCTAACTGCAACCCAGTGTTGTGGTACATGAACTATGCAAGTCTCAGGTATGTTGTCTTTATGAAAGTACAACCATGTTGACTTGTCTTTGTTCCTGTATTTAGTAAGAGATTTATAGACAACATCAAGTCCAAAGTCTTGAAGTGTTGCGATTAAATCTAGCTTACTTAAACCCCAGTCAGCACTCTTGTAAGACTGCTTACGTTGACCCCATTGATCGTAGTAGTAACTGCCTGCACGTTTGTTTCTGGTTGCTGCGTTCCAAACTTTTTGATAGTCCAGACCATAAGCTAAACAGATCGCACGTGTACCGCAGTCCCCATGACGTTCTTTCTTAGGGTGTGGGTTGCGTAGCATCAATCTTAAACCTGATTGATGAGAGGATTTAGGAAAAGTTAATTCCATAAGTTAGAGTAAAGCGTTGTACAACTGAGTGACTCTTTGTGAGCCACTCATACTAGCCCTTTGGTCAGGGCTAATAAGAGTGGGTCTATGTGAAACACTCTATCAGGTGTTATCGGATTTGTCAACTATCGGGTTAAGAATAAAGTTCTTAGCCTTAACTGACTGACCTAAGATAGTCTTAATAAACTTGGGTTCTTTGCGTAGCTTAGAACACCAACTCTTAAGGTAACTAGCGTGTTGGTCATCAGTGGTGCTGACCTTTAACTCTCTAGCTAACAAGTACGCTGCTGCTTCCGTAATAATCTCCTCCTCTGCATAGAGTTCAGAGCCAAACCCACAGGCTTTTACTATGCCTTGTCTCGCTAGTCTCTCTTGAGAACCACTGCTATGACAGGCTTCGTGCATAACTACAGCGTAGTAATTCTCATTATTAGAGAACCTAGTTATGTCAGGAACTACGATCTCATCAAAGAGTACGTCATAGTATGCTCTATCCCCTTTGTGACTGAAGTTTTTAAGGTGCTTATCAATATAGTTGGTAACAACTATGTCATGTACACGCTTTAACCTGTCATCTAGTGGCTCAAAGTTAGTAGCTGTGTGTTGTTTTTGTAGGTCAGCTATCCGATCATCTAATTTCTTTTGATTCTCAGGATTTGAACCTACGAAGCAGGCTATATTGAACACTCGCACTGGTCGAAAGATAGTAAATCTAGAACCAGTCTCGACTTGTAAACCATCAGGGTCGGACTCATCTAAGGGTCGCTTACCATTAATTGTGATAGGTCTAAGGATAATAGCTGACTTACTACCCTTTTTGATTTTAAGACCCCATTTTTGAGCCTGTTTGAACCCACACCAATAAGGATATTGAAAACCCTGTGCTAGTTTATCTATCTCAAGGCATATCAAGTTACCATTTTGGTAATATTCCCCAGTGGTAAAGTTCATGTGGTCAGCTTCAGGAGTCCACTCTTTGCGAAAAGGATTACAACCTTTTTCCATTATTGAAATTAACTTATCAGTTAATTCTTGTACTGCCTTATCAGGATTGTAAGGCTCTTTAGTAGTTTGTTTTTTGACAGTTGTTTGGGTCATTGTTTTTGGTAAAGTAGTTTTGGTTTAGTTAGAATCTTGTTAAGGATTCTTGAGAGCCTAACTAGGTAGGCTCTAAGGAATCGTTACTCCCCTGTAATAATCCTGTCAGGNTNNTAAGTACCNACNACTTCATTGAACATANCTATGAANCGTTGTCTNGANTNNCCAGTTANTCGAGGTAGTCTTTCACGNTTNATNCANGTTAAAGNCTGCATCATTAGNTCGTTTTGAGAATCAGTAAGTTTAAAAACTCTCATTCTTTTGATAGTGTCATTCATAGTTAGAATTGAATAGTAGGTGCGGTTGTTTGTAGTTTGAAAGTAAACCCTAATTTTTTAAGGGCATTAATTTTTTCTTGGGTAAGAGTGTCTTGACCTGTCAAGATTTGAATAGGTACTCTTTGCTCTTTGTTGACTACGTCAACGTATTCCCTGCCGTATGCAGTTCTAGTACTTACTAAGATTTCCATTGTGGTTTTTGGTGGTAAAGGTTTGGTTAGAGTCTATGGACTCTTTAGAACCTATAACTAGGCTCTAAGGAATCTATATGACTACGAAATAGTAGTTTGAGTGATCCCACCCCATAGAAACAATTTTCATATTAGGGTTGTATTCTTTGAGTGGCCAAGAGTCTATAAGACTTTGAGCAGCATTAAAGGCATTTTCTGAGGGTTCTAAGTCATAGTCTTTGCTAATAGTCTTAGAGTAGGTAACCCCGCTATCTCTCAAGTGAGTTGCTTTAATTCTAGCCCCCTTGTAATCGGTAGCCCCCATGTATTTAGTCTTGATTACAAGACCCCTGAGACTCTCAGGAATAGTAATGTTTTTCATAGTGTGGTTAGTTTTTGATAAAGTCAGATTTACGGAATAGAGGTCTAGTAGTAGTCTCTACATTACCTAGTTTTTCTTGAGTCTCTAGATATTCTCTAGCCGACTGAATAGCTAAGTCAACGTCAGGAATGAAGTTACGGAAAATTTTGTAAATTGCATTTTCTGATAAACCTCTATTGAGATAATAAGGTTGTTGCAAAGTCTCAGTTATAAACTGGATTGCTTTTTCTTTTTGACTCATAAATGATTTTGGTTAATTGTTTTTGATAAAGTTAAACAAGTCTTGCTTGACTCGTTGAACACACTCTAACAAGTGTTTTCTGAAACTGTCAACAACCTTTTTCAAATTAGTCTGACTTCCCTTGCTATCACTGACTAAATTCATTGTTTACATTCTGTAACAATTAGATTATCTTAGTGTTTACTAGCCTTATTTATTAACTCTATTGTTAACCCTATATACCCCCTATTGATTATCTAACCTACCCCCCTTATTGATTAACCCTATATATTTATTTTGATTCAAACTAATTAACCCCCTACCCCCTACCGATTAAGAAAACAAATAAAGACAAACAATAAAGACTTTTTATAAAATCCTAGTCTAAGAATAGTAATAATATTCTTAGAACCTAGTAGTAGCAATATGTTTTTAATACAAACGCTTTATTTTTTTATTATTTCGACAAAATTTTTTTATTTATAGGGGGAATCTCGCTATCCACGTATTCTGTTACCCTTTCAGATTTTTTCGCCAAATTTTTTCCTAGTGCAAGACTACATAGAATTATCTTTGTACGGAATGTTAGACACCACCCAGATAATCCTAATGTAATCTTAGTGCGAGGAGAGGTATTACATTCTCCTATACTAGGCTTTAATTAAAGATTATCGAGGAAACCACTGTCAGAGACAGAGGAGTTTCTAATTTGTTGAGCAGACATACCCATAGCAGCTTGAGAGACAGTGTTATTAAGAACGTGACCCCAGTTTTCTAGGTGTGTATTAATTAATTCATCTTGTCTTTTAGCGATATTCATGTCTTCAGTTTGAGCCATATAGTCAGTCCAGTAGCCAACTGCACCTGCTAGGGAGTCAACAAGGTCATCATGTACTAAAGACCCTTTATTTCTAGAAAGTCTTGATATTTGGTAGGCAAGTTGTAGTTTTAGTCTTCTTTCAGGGGTGTCATCAGGGTTTGATCTAAAGTCATTTTCCATAACTTTGCGGTCAACAATGAGTCTGTGCGAGTTCATTACAGGTTCAAGGGTATCAATGATTCTCATTTCTTTAGTTTTAGTATTTCTTACGTCTTCTACTTCGCAAGGGTGGTATCTCATAAGAAATGGTTTAAGTAATTGTGAGAACATACCACCGCCAAAGTTCTGTTCTACGATAATCTTGTTAACATTATTGACCTTTGCAGTTCTAGCTATGCGTTCTAGGACTCTATCGGAGTAACCTCCCGACAAACCAAAGCACTCTGTAACGAATAAGTTACCATTTAGCATTTTTACACAAGATATAGCTGTCTGGTCTTTTCCAGTACCAGAGGGGTCAACGAAAAGCACTGACCCAGTGTATTCAATGTAGTCTCCGAACTCCTGTGCAGGTCTATGATACCTGTCTCCGTTGAATCCAACGCAGGGTAAATCAGTAATTACATACTCAGGAGAGTTAGACCATATAACTTTTTCAGGTGCGTATTCTTTATTGACCGACATAATTACTAGGTCGTTAATTTTTAAGGGGTATCTATCTTGGTCTGAGAGAGTTGTATCGAGCATAAACTGTAGATTGAACCCAGATCGCCCATAAGACGCTTCACGTTCCATTAAATCAACAGCAGAGAACCTAACAGGGTCAACAGGGTCTTTAGGCTGTACAGAGCCTTCTAGGAGGTTCTTAGAAATACGTGGTGCAAGTCGATCTCCATAGTTATTTTTTAGTTCTGGGTATCTAGCTGTCCATATTCGTGTTTCATAGCCACGTTCTTCTAGTGTTAGGTACAAACTGTTCTCTACTTGTGGTGTACCTAAGAATGTAATCTTGCCATTTGGTTTTAGTATCGCTTCAAATTCTTTTACAGCTTCGCCTAGTTTGTCTCTCATAGGCTGCGTAAAGCTGTTATTAGGTACTTCACAGTCATCTGCTATGACTTCATCAGCACGACTCCCTGCAAGCTGCGATAAGACCCCTTTAGAAGAACAGGAGGGTGCGTGATCGGCACTAGCAGGTCTTACATCAAAGCTTACCTTACTGTTCCTCTGGTCATCTCTGGGGATTAGTGGAGCTAGTATAGGCATCTCGTTTATAAGACGCATAGTAAAGGTAGTAAAGTTATCAGCCCTGTCTTTACTGGCAGATACTACAAGAAACTTTAGTTGTGGGTCTATCCTTAATCGCCAAACAACGTAAGTACTGGTAATCCAACTCTTACCTACCCCACGAAACCCTTGTATGATCTTTCTTCTAGCTCCATGCTGTAGATATTCTGCTATATCTAGCTGAACAGGTGTGGGGTCTGGTAGGTTTAGATGTCTCCAAGTAATGATTAAGAAGTATCTAAAGTCTTGTAGCTTTTTTGGTAAGGGTTGCAATTATTAATCTGTAATAGGGATAGTTTCTAGGTCTGGTAAGTTATTCATTAACTCTGTCATAGGGTTGTTTTCTACAGGAATACACTCGATACCATTATCTTTTAGGAACTGTCTAGCTACGTTTAAGTCTCCTGCCTTTGCATCTCCACAACGAACTCTATCTAGTAATTCTTTAGCTAATTCATAATGCAAATTCTTTAGGACTTTTAAATTTTTATCCATGATTAGCTGTGTTTTAAACCAATATAATCACTTCTGATCTGTCTTGCCAGATAGAAGATACCTAATTTTACCAAACAAACTTAGTTTTCTAACTTTTTTGTATAGTCTTACACCTCTTTCATAGCGTATTACTTTAGTTTCTATTTCTGAAATACGTGTTATTGCAGCAGATAACAACATATCTTGCATTTTTGTGTATTTAACTAGGTCTAAACAGTATGCTCTTATAGCTTCATCAGGTAATTGTTCTGTCTCACGCTGTTTTTTTAGTATCTCAAACTCTACCTCTGGCGGTGGATTACTTATGAGAACCTTAAAGAATTGATTAGGGTTCATATTAGTTCATCTTAGGGAACAACTGCTGCTCCAACATATCAACAGCTTTGTCATCTAGCGTGTTGGTAGTTTGTTTGCAGATAGCTCTAAGTAAATCGACTACTAATCTCTTCACAGCAGTAGTAGTAAAGAATTTTAGTAGTATCGGTTTTAAGATTTTCAGCATAATAATCTTGTGTTACTTTCCAAACATAGCTAACTTGGTAGTATTAAACAAGAGTCTTAACTTTTATGGAAGATCAAGAGCCAAGTAAAGTTGAAACCATTGTCAAAGTCTGCGTACTTCTTTGGTCGGCAACGCTATTATCTCTCTCATACTACGAACCGCCATCTGGTAAAAAGGTCGTAGATTTTGACCCGACATTTATTGCAAGTATTTTCAGTGCTTCCACTGCGTCACTTGGGTTTTCGATAAAAAAGAAAAAAGATACTATAGTAGATAATAAGAACTCTAAAGTTGGCATCAAATGAAGAAACTATTATTACTAGGTTTGTTTTTAGTTGCACCCTGTTACGCAAACGGAGTGCCAACGTGGACTACTGGTTCAAGTAACAGAACTGAAAACACTACACAAACCATAACTCGCAGCGTAGTCACAGAAAAATATGGCTCTACTATAAATACTTGGGAAGGTTCTAATATAAGTGTGGCTGCATCAGCAGGTATCTCTGGTGGAGATGCAGTATTTACAGTTGCAGATACTTCAAAAGATTGGTCATTAAATGTGACTTCGAGAGCATCAGGTTTAATGATTGAAAAGATTACTCAGAATGACACGATTAACACCACTAGCGTTATTACTTCTTTGTCTGTCTTTAGCCAGTAAAGTAAGAGCCGAAGGCGATACTAACGTACAGGCTCAACCAAATGCTATAGGGAACTCATCAATAATTAATCAGAATATGAATATCAATAATGGAATGACAGGTAAGCAGCAGTTTGGAAATTTAGTTTGTAGTCAACCTACTTTAGCTGTAACCCCTTTTTATACAGGTAATGACGCACAGGGCGAAGAAACTTATTCTATAAACGAAGGTTGGGGATTACAAATGAGTTTTATGATACCTCTGGGAGATAATAAAACTTGTAACGACTTAGCAAAAGTAAAGCTAGAGTTAGCCAAAGAAGAACTAAGCAAGCAAGTCCATGATAAGCAACTAGTGCGTATTTTGAAGTGTGGGCAGCTTCACGCATCAGGTTATATGATAAACCCTGCTTCTAAGTTCGCATACATCTGTAGTGATGTCATTAATATACGAAGCTATGTAAAAGCTAATTCTGATCTTTTTTCTGATTAGCAATTTCTTTTTTAAGAACTTTCTTAAATATTTTTGTCATTATTTTCTTTAACTGATTAATAACGCTTTGCAAAACTATAGAACCTGTAACCGCAGCAGTAGCACTAACACCAGATGCTATGACACTTGATGCAATTACTTCTGGCGAAGGTACTGGAAATTCGTAGTTAATAAATGGTATATTAAAGGTAGCTACAGGTTCTTCAGTTGATAAAGTTTCTTTGGTGGTTGGCAGGTTGTTCGGTATTGTTTCTTGTTTTAGCTCTAACTCTTCCTCCTTTGAAGATGATGCTTCTTCTGAAGAAGAAGATTCCTGACCTCCCAGACCCGACTCTACCTGTTCCAAACTCGGTAAAAGAACTGGGTCGAGATATGGGATTTCCGCAACAGGTGGATAAAAAATTGTTTTAGGTGGTACTAAAGTTTCTGGTATATTAATGTCTGGATAATCCAATTATTCCCAGTTAACTATTCCTTTTGCTGTTTTTATTTCGTCTTCAGTCATTTCAGTAAGAGTAACAGAATCATTAACCCAGTTAGTAGGGTCAAAGTTTTTTTCTGCTACAACTATTCCATACGTTAAATCAGTTGTATCGTTTTTAAATGGGTCAGATAATTTTATCCAGTTATTATCTGTTTTATCATTAGCTTTTTTCTCCATCATACCTACTCCGTTAGAAGTAGATTTACCTGTTAGTTCATGTTTAAACCATTTTACAAATAATGATTTGTTTTCTAGAAAAGGTTTTCTGTGGTTCATAATACTATCCGTTTGTATCTAGTGTAGCCCAAGTTGGAGGAGTAGTACTATAACCAGAATCATTATAGTTACCTCTTTGATACCAAGAGTTTTCTCCACCTTGTAACACGTTACCATCTCTACTCATAATAAACCAACCATTTTCTGTACCATAACCAGTATGAGTAAATCCACCTTGTAAGATTTGTGAAGGCTGATCTGGCCAGTGAATGAAATAAGGAACCCAGTGATCTTGATACCTTAAATAATGCTGACTATCATTTTCAGCAGCCCTACTTGGAGTGTAGTTCCAATACCCTGCAACAAACAATGAACCATGTTCATCTACTAAAACAACAGAGTTATATGTGCTTTCTGGTGTACCTCTAGGAATAATCTCTACTATTTTTCCTATCTTCATTTTCTTTTCATTACTACCGCCATCTTGGAAACTAGCCCAGTTACCTATAGCTTCATTTGGTCTGCTGTTATCTCCACCATCTTCGTAGTCTCCAAAATCAGAGAACAATATTTCTCCACCAAACCAACCACCTAAATTAGGAGAGTTAGTGTGGCTATTAGGAGAGTTATTAGTTCCTTGTACACCATAGTAATTAGAAGCGGTAGCATATATTTTTTGTTCCATACCAGTAGAACCGCCATCTGTTATGAACCATAAAGTTGAATACCTGTTATTAGTACAGGCCATATAAATAACTTTTTGGTCATCACTATTCCATAGACTACTTGAGTTAGTAAGTATTCTAGGCATACCATTAGTTCCCGAACCATTAGAGTCATACACACCTGTTTGCTGTCCGTAATCTCTAAAGTAACCTGCGTAATAAACCTTACCTTCGTCTGTTAACCACCATGTTCTACCTTCTGCATCTGCATCTTGGTTTAACATGATATGAACTATTTTCTTGCCATTTAGAGGAGAACCGCTAACTGCTGTTACTTCAGCAAAATCACTTCTACTAGATGTGTTATTTAATCCAAGCTGACCTTGATCTCCATAACCTGTTGACCAACACTTACCTGATTCAGTAATAACCATAGTATGTGTATATTGATAACCACTACACATTACATACAATACTTTTTCATTATTAAATACACTCTTTGGTACTCTCTTTGCGTAGTAATTTGAGTTAGTAGTTCCATCTCCTAACTGTCCATATCCGTTGTAACCCCAACTGTATAAATTTCCATCTATATCTACTGCGTAAGTTGAACCATAATCGTAACTGTTAGTATCTTGAGTATGAGAATGAGTAGTTACTATCTGTTTAATTTTTGGATAGTTAGCATCTTTTAATTCAGATGTACTTTCGTCATACCATTTCATAGGACATTGATTAGTACATCTATCTCTAGTACCTCCATCTCCCATTAATCCATATCCGTTATAGCCTGCAAACCAGACCATACCATTTTCATATAGGAAATATTTAATACCTCTATTTCCTACAACCTGCATAAGTTTTGGAAATCTATGAACTATGTTTCCGTTACCATCTAACATACCGCAATCATTACCAAGCAAATCTGTAAGAAGATGAGCATAGTTAGTATTACCTGCAAGTGCCTGTCTTAACTTATAACCTTGTACTCTACTTCCTGCTGAAGGATACCATCTAGTGCCACTAGCACAATCTTGTCCGTCATATCCCATACCACCACTATAGGTATAATCATAACTTCCGTTGTGCCATATATTACCACCACCCATATATTCTCTATTTGCTATAAATCCAAATTGCCTGTAGAAACCACCAAACCCTCCAAATATTAATCCTCTACCTACTTTCTTTAGGTAGTCAGGTAACGCCCATAATGATTCAGTATATGTATTACCAATCATATTAGCGTAGTTAGTAAACTGTAAAATACCTGCTGTCTTTTCTCTATAGTTATCTTTTATTGAAGTTAATGCGTTCTTCTCGTTAAAGTCTCCACCTCCATAAGAAGGTACAAAAGCTCTATCTCTAATACTGAAAGTTAAAGAATCTCCTCCTCCGTTTTGATCTTCTAAACTTAATGTTTGTGGAGCATCATCAGGAACAGTAAAACTTATAGTTCCTCCATTAGTAATAGAAGTTGGGCTGACTCCTTTTTCATAACGACCACCTGTAAGAGTTGGGTTATAGTTTGAGTCGGCAGTATCTTTTATTGAGTAAGTTCTTTGGTTTGCAGGAAATGTAAATGAATAAGTTTTTCCTTTTGAAAGTTTGACGGAAGTAGTTTGTAGTGGCGATCTGTAAATCTTAGGGAATTGCTGTCCTCTAGTAAAGTTAGTAGCAAAAATACCATCACCCATACTTGAATGAGCAGAGCAGAAATATCTTAAAACATATTGAGAAGCAGGTGTAGGAACCCATGTTACTGTTGCTCCTGCCTGACCTGCTGTTCCTGATCTTGTTATACCCATCTCAGCTTCACTAGCAACTTCTGGATAAGAACTACCTGTCCAGTGCCTAAAAGCAAAAACATGACCTGTATTACTAGCGTCACTAACATCAAAGATATATTGTGACCCAATCTTTATATCTAGTGTAGGTCTGTCAACAGTTCCAGAAAGACTACCGCCACTAAGATGAAATTGATTTTGACTTCCTACTTGGGCTACTGTAACTGTGTAAGTAATTGATTCATAAGTTTCTCTTTCATCTCCTAGTAACCATCTGACCATGCCAGTGCCAAGTGCATCTCCATTACCAGTAAAAGGAGCATAATCAAAGTTTTTATCGTTTGGTAAATCTTGGTCTGGTTTTTCTATTACTCTTATAGTTTGTCCTTTTTTACCTATTGGCAATCTTACATTTGCTATTCCGTCATTCTCTCTCATTAACAAGTCGCCACTTGTTGTTAAAACATCAGCAGGGTTTGCAGGAATTAAAACTGTCCAAAGACTTGTGTAACCTACTGCTGTAGGAGAATATTGATTTACATTATTATTTCCAGTACCTATAAATAAATATTTTGCATTTTGCCAATCAACTAAATCTCCTTTGTAGTAAGTAGTTCCACTCTGCCAAGCTCCTCTATAATTAATACCCAGTGCCATCAAATCACAAACACTGCCAAGATGTGTATTTTGAGGTGGTGTTCCTCCGTTTGCTTGTACATCTGACCTATAAATATAAGTTGACCCTTCGTGATAAACTACGTCATCTTTTTTGTAGGCAGTGCTATTGTTCCACTCCCCCATGAAGTTAAATTTAAGTTTGCCTAAATCAATTTGTGCCATAATTAAATGTCAAGAATAAGATTGCCAGTGGGTTGGAAACTAATAGCAGGGATACCACTTGAGTTTAGTATATCTTCTCCCAAGAAGAAAGCATGACTAGCTCCATTTTGGTAATAATCTTCTGTTTTGTAAACCTTTTGTGGGGATAATTGATCTCCTGCGGTGCTATATTCCAGTACTAACATTCCATCATCTTCACGTTTAAAACCCATAAATACTGAAACTCTAGCTAAATTTTGAGCAATACCTTTTGCAACATTAGCTTCATCTCTATAACCTTTTGCTTCATTTGCGTAGCCTTGTGCGTCATCTGCGGAGTCAGATGCTTCTTGTGCTTTGGTAGTTGATGTATTAACAGCAGATTGAGCATTTCCAATACCTGCGTCTAGTTGCCCTTTTGTAACAGCGTCAGTTGCATTTGTTCCATCTCCTATATTTGTTATTTTATTACCGCCTGCATTGACTTCTCCTGTTAAAGGTAACGAGCCATCTCTTTTTAAAAATAAATCTGTATATGCTTTGTTTGCAACATCTGTGTCACTGACAGGGTTTTCTACACCACCTATTCTTTTTCCGTTAGCTGTTAGATGTTCTCCGTCTGGTACAATTCCTGCTGCTGCGTCATCTGCATTTTCTTGCTGTGCAAATAATACTTGTCTTAATCCTGTATCAAGATCAAGCTCTGTAAGAACTGAACCATCTTGAAAGTCAACAACTGGCAAACTAATATCAGTGTTTCTTTGAAATTTAATTACAGCCCCATTAGAAGGTGCAGAGTTAAAAGTTACCTGTTGTCCTGTAATTGTATAGTCAGTATCAATAGTTTTAACAACTTCATTAATTGTTACAGTTATTCCTAAAATAGATATATACGAAAAGCTAATAGCAAAATTAACTTCAGTTCCGTTTCCTGTGTGATTAGTAAACGTGTTGGTGTTGTTAATAGCCATAGTTAATCAAAGAGTTGTAAGTAAGAATCTTCTTCTTGATTTTTAGTCTTAAATCCATTTGACCATTTAGAAGATTGTCTCTTACGTTCATTATAAACATCTTGCTTTTGTTTAGGATAACAAAAGTTTTTATTATTCTTTCCACCATCACAAGATAGATAATGTTCTTTAGCTCCTTTCTTGTACATAGTATGTATTGCTTCTAGTTCATCTTTTAGTGCAGACCTCATATTTAAAATTATAGTTGTCTTCATTTGATTATCAAATGGCATAGTTAAAAATTCTGGGTCGCCTGTTTGTTGAGCAATAAACTTTCTTGCTTCTTCTGTAACATCTCCTTTTTTATTTAAAGGAATGTTACCTCTCATTATTTCTATAAGTTGTATTGCTTTATCACTTTTTAAAAACGTCTTCATAGCGTCATACATTCTCATTTTGTTCCCTTTGTAATACATTTGGTAGGTGGCAGTATGAAAAATTAAATCTCCTAATTCTTCTTGGTTTAAATAAAGAGCTATACCATTATTGTCTTTAGCAAATATCTGATCTGAAGGAGGTTCAGCAGCCATACCAGTTTCGTGAATAATGCTTAAAACTAAATCATTATTGGAAACTGTTTGATTTGACCAACCATCTGTAACTATATTCCAACTGTCTCTACCAAAACCAACAGGTGTTGTCATTAACTTACCTGTAATGTGATGTTGCATAGGTCTAGCTTTCCAATTACCAAATGGAGTTTTAGAAGCAATTTCATTTAATAATCTTCGCACCATAATAAAAGGTGCTGCTGAAGCGTCTTGTCCTCCTACTGAGTTTGTAAAAGCTCCTGAACCCACGCTTTTATCTAGTCTGACATTACCATCTTTTTCAAAACCAAACGCACCACTATTAATAGCAGTCTTTACATTCTTAGTAAGTGAACTCATAGGTATAGCTAATTGTGAAATCCTATTCATTAACCAAGCGTTTAAGGTTGCTTCATCTCTCATTACTTCAACTATTTCTGTAATTCCTCTTAAGAAATTTTTATCAATAAGGTTGTTATACATTGATGACATCATTACTTGATAAAGACTGTCTTTTTGTAATTGGTCTTCTGTTCCTAAATGTCCTATGATTCTTACAGCGTCAGCACTTATAGCTAAAAAGTTAGCGTAAGGTTCAAGTCTTTTATAACTTACATATTTGTATTTTATTAATCCATCTTCTCCTCTAACATAAGTTACTTCAGGATTATCTTTATCTGGAACTTTCTTGTATGGTTCTCCTTTTCCATATTTTTTTATATCTTCTTCAGTGGCTAAAAATCTAAAAGAATAAGGCATAAAACCAGTTGCTAATAAATTTTCTCTTGCCATTTTATTTGCAGGTAATCCACCTGTTATTGCTATTGTTGCTTTAGGGTCATTAATGTTCCAAGCTGCTGTCATACCGCCTGCCCAAGCAAACCCACCCATAATAGAACGACCTTTAGCTATAGCTCTTTCATTTTTATTAACTGAATTTAATTCAGCTAAATGCTCTTTTACAAAAGAAAAATTCTGTAAAGGGTTTTTATTTACGTCTGTACTAAATTTACCTAGTCCAAACTTATCCAAACGTGTAGTATCAATACCGCCTAAATAAGTAAGCAACGGATTAGACTTGTTAAATTGCTTTAGTATGTTTAGTGGAGTTCTAACAAAAGGTATGATTTGACGTAATACAGGATTTTGATTGACAACAGTTTGTATTGCTTTACCACTTGTACCTTTCATTAGGTCTTCAGTAAATGTTGCTTGATTAGCATATACCTGTGCATCTTTTAATAACTTTTGATTTCGTTTAGATAACTTACCAACCATTGATTCTCTGTTTACTGTGTTTATGATTTTATTAAATTCGCTAGTAACGTATTTATTGTATGCTTCTTGACTTTTGAAATTCATCTTACTAGACCTTTCCCAAATGTCTGCTTTTACATAAGACCTAAAATTAATTTGTTTAAAAAATTCATCTTCAGCCATTAGAAAGCGTTGTGGCAGTGTATAAAAACCATGCACCAACTTAACTAAACCACTTGCTTTACTGGTATCCACCATAGCTAATCTACTAAGATCAATAGTAGAAGCTGAAGAATCAAGTATATTTTTATTTGCTAAAAATGATCTACCTGCCATGTAAGCTGACTCATGTAAAGAAGTCAACATATAAACCATATCTTTATATGCTCTAGTAATTAAAGCAGGGTCGCCCATAGCAATACCCCCAACAACTTTAGTTATTGGTTTTCCTAGTGTATTAATACCAGTAGAAATTATATTTATTTGATGTGTTATAGGACTAGCTAAGATTGAATTTATAAATAGTTCATTAGTTATTTTCATAACCTTACTGTCTTTTTGTGCAGCAGTAATCATTTTTAAAGCTCTAGGATTCATAGCAGCTAAATTTATTCTTGATACTACTTTCAACAATTCTTTAGGGTCGCCATCTTCAGCTAGTTTTATTAACTGAGAAACACTAAATGATTGTAATGGGTCTTCTACTAACTCATCTTTTATTCCTAAATCACTTTTGACTTTATATTCATCAAGTAAATTTTCTACATTACTTTTTCTTAAAAACTCATTTAAACCTTCAGGTGCTTTAGGACTTGTCTCATTAATTACTCTAAGTGTCTTACCTATTTCTGCTTTAAATATGTTTTTTATATTCAACATATCACTCATCATTTGTAATGAGTATGCAAAGTCTTCTTTTAAAACTTGGTAAAATTCTTGTTTTAAAGAACCTTTACCTGACATTTTTAAAATGTCTATTAACTGACTAGATAAATCTTTTATAACTATTGATGATTCTGAGATCATATCGTTTAAAGCTATAATTGATGATTGCAAATCTATCTCTCCTCCTACACCATATCTCTGACTAAATTCTGTAAATACTCTCAATGTATCTTCTGGCAGTTGACTGGCAGACTTTAAATACATTTCTTGAATAGATCGAGTATTGTTTTTATTTAATCTCTTAACTAACTCTCCACGTTTTGATATGTACTCTAATAACCCTTGACCTTCGCCAATTTTTGTTGTTAACTCGCCATCTATAATTTTTCCTGCATTAGCACTACTTTTTTCAAAAAAGTTTTTGTATAAGTTTCTTGGATTAAATGTTCTAGTTATTTTTGAATATCTTAAAGGTACTCCTTTAACTGTTTCTATAGGAACATCTTTGTTGTATTTAAAAAGTTCTGGACTGTTATCTATAGCTTCTTTATATGTACTAAGAGTTTTTAGTAAATTCTCATCTGCTAATTCATTCTCTGTTACACCAATATCTCCTCCATTTTTTTTAAGAATATCGTCTAACTTAGCAATTATTTTTGCCCTTCTCGTAGGATTTTTTTTCATCTCTACAAATTGTTCAATTATAAAATCAACCATATTTCCTGCTGTAGTACCGCCTTTCTCTTTCATATATGCTGAAGCGTTTGTAATTATGCCATTAAGTGCTTTTTGAGTAGGTTTTATAAGTAGCTTGTCTGCTCCCTTAAGGGTTTCTGGTGCAACTTTACCAACTAATACTTCTCCTATTGCGTACCCTTGAACTACAGCTAATAGTCTTCCTCTTAATCTATCTTCTAAGTCAGTATCTTCTGTGTCTGGTGCTGATAAAAAATCTATTATTGCACTATTTAAGTCATATTTATCTTCTAACCAATTAAATAAATTCTCATCATAAGGACTTGTTAAGGTAGCATCAACTGTAGCTCCTGCTATAGCTCCTGAAAGTATATCTCCTTTCTTTTTTGTAAGACCTAATTTTTTATATAACCCACCTGACTTATGTAACATATAACCTTTCTTGCCATATCCAATAGCTTGCAAACTTTTAGTTAACATAAAAGTAGGAATAACCCACTGACTTATAGCTTTAGATAATCCATATACAGTACTATCTTTGTCTTCTGGATATTCAACAAAAAACCTACTTTCTCTAGCATCAACTTCTGTGTCTGACGTTTCATCATATCCATAATTTATTGCTTTCCAATCATGCGGTAAATCAGGCATCTGATCGTGCATTATTATATCTAATACGTCATATCCAAAAATAATTAATTCATTTATACTCTCAACTCTTCCATTTATAATTCCTCTAATTAATCGTGATGCTGTTTGTTTAGATGTTTCTTTCATTCTTATAGCAGATTGTTCAGCATTTATTTCTCTTAGCTTTTCGTTTTCTGCTTGCTTATCTTTGAACCATTGATATACGTTTTCAACAAAATTATTTTGTTCTATTAATGGTTTGGTTGCATCTTTGGTTACAGGTATATTATCTTCTTTAGCATCTATAGCTATATTTGAATTTTCTAATCTTTCTTCATCAATTACTACTTCTTGCTCTTTTGTAATAGCAGCAGAATTATCTACAGGAGGTTTGTTTTCCTCTTGTATTTTTTCAGTAACTATATTTTCTGCTAGTTCATTGTCATTATTTTCTGAATGAAGAATTTTATTAATGTCAGCCATAATTAGAATAATGGAGGTTCTCTACGTGCGTCATTAAGAACATCTGTCACTAGCTTAACGTAGTCTGAGTCTGTTGCATAACCATTTTCTTTTAATCTTATTATTGCTTCTTCAGCAGTATTTACATTGACTGTGCCTTTTCTAGTAGTAAATCCATTAAACCAGTCGTCATTGTAATGTTTTTTGTAATCCAATAACATTTCTTCTATAGATGTAAAGTTTTTAAACTTAGCTCTTACCTTAACCATCTTGCCATCTATCTCTTCGTAAGTATCAGCTTCAGTAAAGTTACCTGATTCTATGTCTTCAGGTCTTGCTTTTATACCTAAATAATTATTTTTACCAGTAACTTTCATTCCATGATCTGATTCCACACCAAATTGTGCTGCAACTACTTCTGGGAATTTAATACCAACTTTTTTAGCTATGGCATAAATCGTTTTAAAGTTAGTTTCCATACGTGTTACTGCGTTTGGGTCTTTACTGATTACTACTTCAGTGTCTTCTTGTTTCTTATTTTCTTTTCCTTTTACAGGTAAATTCATAGCTATAAGACTGCCATCTCGTAAACCTAAGTTTGGAGTCATGTCAGACTGTACTTCAGACAAGTCTAAGCTTTCTATCATATCTCCTGTTGTTTTTATTTCATTATCTTCAATCTCCTTTTGTGTCTCTGCTAATTCAGTCGCTTCGTCTTGTTGAAAACTCTCCATTAAATTAACTTTCATATAAGCAGGCATCTGTTTGTACATTCTGCTATCTGTATCAAATCCATAATATTGTTGTAGATAAAGGTTAAATCGTCTTCCAAAATTTTCTCCTGCTCCTATTGGAAATGGCACTTCTCCTGTAGCAAGCAAATCTCCATCTTTAACACCTTGAGGGATAGTAAAGATTTTAGCCAGTCTTACGTCATCAATATTAGATAGCTTCATGTTCTTAGGATTTTTAATCTCATCATTAGTATTTACACCGCCTTGATCTTCTGTAACTTCTTCCTTGATTTCGTTATCATCAGTTATAACTTCCTTCTCATTGGTAGTCTCATCTGAGACAGTTGTTTTTTCTATATTTTTATTATCGTCTTGAGGTGTTACTACCTGCGAATTACCCTCTCCACCTTCAAAAACTTCTTTTTCTGTTTCTGTATAATCAGTGGGTAAACTAAATCCTCGACCACCTTCTGCAAAAGGTGTATTACTTCTAAATTCTTTTGCTCTTTGTTGTAATTCTGGTATTGATGAATTTCTATATACATCTATTAATCCATAAGCATTAATCTGTTCATCTGTTAAAGATACATATTTTAGTATGTTTTCAAGTTGTGTACTGTTTACGTTATATTCTCCGTTACTGTTTTTATATTGGTCAAAGAAATACGCACCATCAATATCTTTAATGTCATAAGTATCAAGTACATAATCTAGTGTTATGTCTTCTGGTTGTCCTGTATCTGAAGTAGGTGGATTTCTTAAAATTTTAAATATATGTTTTGAAAAAGATTTTCTATCTATTTCTTTTGCAAGACTCAAGTTTTTTTCAGACAGTGCATCAAGGTCAAAATTTTGGTCATCTATAGCAGCTAAAGTTGAAGTTAATTGATCTTTCGCTTTAAGAAATTCACTGTTGGCAAAATCTTCTATTTCTAATTTATTAGGGTATCTAAGTATAGGTTTGTCATTTGCATCTTTATCTCCAAAATCATGTTTAGTAATGGCATAGTTTCTAACACTTCTTTCATACTCATCTAAAATATCTTCTGAAGTATCTAAAATCTGAAGTCCATTATCACTTTTTTCAGATATATTATTAATTATTTTTTTTAAACCACCTGATTTTTTATTAGAGTATTGTATTGCGTATAGTCTTTCTTCATCAATTTCAGTATCTAATTGACCAATCATCTCATTATATAACTTCTTATCAGCAGGTAATTTTAGACTGTTATTCCACCATTGTTCTATTGCTGCTTCTGCTACGTTTCTTTCTCTATATTGTCCGTTTTCAATAGCATCTCTTAAATGTAATCCACCATCATAAGTTCGACTTCTATATGTGTTTCTATTATTTTCTAACCATTTTCTAGCCTTATCACTTTTTGCAATTATTTCGTTTAACTCTGTCTTTTCATTCTCTGTTAAATCTCTGTCCGCAGCGTTAACTAAAATTTCTTTCATTCTAGTTTTATCTCTTATTAATTCTTTTTCTTTACCAAACTGAATGTAATCTTTTTCTAAAGCTCTAATTTTTTTAATTGCGTTGTTTTTTTCTTTTAAATAATTTTGTTTATTTTCTAAAACTGTTTTGTCAGATAACTTAAATGTAACTACTGGTATTGTTGATTTTGAACCATCTGCATTTTCAACAACTTCATATTTTTGTATTGGTTCTTGTGTTGCTTCATCTAAAATAAGATCGCCATTTTTATCTGTTAAGAAAACTGGTTCAGGTATATTTTCAATACTGACACTACCATCTTTATTAATAACTTTTTTAGTTGCTAGTTGTTTAGGAAATAATTGTGGGATTTCTTCTATCCATTGAAGAGCTAAATCAAATCTATTTTCTCCTAGTGATGTATCATTTGCTATGGCTATTCCTGTTTCATTAACATAAGGTATAAAAACATCTTTATAAAAATCACTTAAATCTTTACCTTGATAAAACTTAGCTGCATTTTCTACTAAAAACTTTATACCTTCTTTTTCTTCTGTAAAATCTATATCTTCAAATTTAGCACTAGGATTTTTTTGCCTTTTGTTTTGCCAAGAAAGTCCTATCTTTTCTAATCCACCTGTGACTTCTGTTTTATGTGCTTGTAATTTATAAGCAGCGTGATCTGTTTCGTGTTGTGTTATAAATTTTTCTGTTCCTTTTTGTATTTCAGGTAAGAATGATCTTTGAAAATGAAACTCACTTATAGCTGCTAATTCTACATTTTTATTTCTATAGGTACTTATAAAGTCTTGTACTACTGGACTTGTAAATGGATATGCAGATAGTGGTTTTTCTATTCCTGTTACTGGGTCTTTAACTCTATATGTGTCATAAGCGTTCAACATATCTGTTGAATAAGTTTTTCCTAGTCTTATTGCTTTAGCTTCTTCAAATGCGTTTTTGTACCATATACTTTTACCTTGATATATCTTCCTATCATTTTCATTAATCTTTCCGCTTAGTTGAGCAACAGTCTCAGCAAACTCAGGAGATGTTTCATCTATCTCTACTCCTTGTGGAAACAATAATCTTTGCGTCTTTGTATATCTTCTTGCTGCTTGCTCTCCTTCTGTTTGTGCTTCTGCTACTTCTTCTTCTTTAATTTCTTTTATTTTACTTACTATAAATTTATTTAAAGTAGGTTCTATTTTGGCTAACGCTGTAGCAACATCATTAAGACCGCCAGTATATGTAATACCTGCAACAGTACTTTGCTTTACAAAAGTATCAACTGGTCGTGTTGAAGACTGGAATCCGTCTGGTACTGCCATTGTTTAAGATGTTCCTTTGTTAAATTTCTTTTGGTTAGGTTTAATGTCCATATAGGTCTGCAAACCTGTAGAAGCTACACTTGCTATTGTAGGTAGTAAACCTTGATAATTCTTTTGTGCTTCCATATATCCT
>FUFK010073556.1_pt1 | contig 56149 bp, 56 predicted proteins | sample 1021851 | NCBI WGS metagenome assembly FUFK01 (sample SAMEA51879418, study PRJEB19060) | metagenome | reverse complement strand
ACTTAGGCAGAAAATGGTATCTGAATTTGTTGAAGCTGACTCTGATCTCATGTTATTCTGCGGCATGGCAATTGGATACAGGGATGTTTCTTCGCCATTAAACAATTATAAAACGAATAGAAGACCAGTTGAAAGCTGGTGTAAAATTATAGATAAGTGACAGAAAAAAAATTTTTTAAATATGATGATAGGAGAATTGCTTACGTAGATGAAGGCGAAGGAGATCCTATAATCTTTTTTCATGGAAATCCCACATCTTCTTTTTTATATAGAAATATAATTAAGAATCTTAAAAATCAGTATAGATGTATTGCAGCTGATATGTTGGGCATGGGTGACTCAGATAAGTTGGAAAATTCAGGTCATATGTCCTATACCTTTGAATTACATTATAAATATTTGTCAGAATTTATTAGAAGCTTAGAATTAACTCAACCAGTTACACTCGTTGGTCAGGATTGGGGAGGACCTCTTGCTATTAAATGGGCAAGAGAAAATAATGATAATGTTCGAGGTATTTGNTATTTCGAAACTGTAATTGCGCCAATTAAGTCAGATGAAATGGTTGAGCCAACGAGAGGACTTTTTCTTATGATTAGATCTGAAAAAGGNGACAAAAAAGTTCTTGAAGAAAACTTTTTTGTAGAAAAAATGCTTGGAACTGATCCCATAGAACCATTGAGTGATGAGGTCATGAATGAATACAGGAAACCATTTATCAATCCTGGTGAAGATAGAAGACCAACATTAGATTGGCCTCGGCAAATTCCAATCGATAATGAACCAATTGAAGTTTATAATGAGGTAAAAGATAATTTGAAATTTATGATGGAAACTAATTTACCAAAGTTCCTCATAGTAGGTAATCCTGGAAGAATAATGCCAAAACCCTTAATTGAATTTTGTAGAAAATTTAAGAATCAAAAGGAGATTACTGTAAAAGGACACCATTTCCTTCAGGAAGAAGCACCAGACGAAATAAGTGATGGTTTAAAAGTCTGGCTAAGCTCAATCTAATTTATTTTTCTTCCGCATCGGGATATAACTCCATAGAAACTGGAGATGCACGACTACTTACTAAAACAGTGGTACCTTGTTCTTCTAATGGAACCGCAGTCCTTATTGTCATTCTATAAATTCCAAATAGACCCAAACTTGTGTGTATAAGAAATAGGTATATCCAAAATCCAGAGGCGCCGATAACGTCAATCGCAAATCCCCCTATGACGGGTCCTAATGTAAGGCCTATACCGCCTGCCAATTGAAGGCCAGAGCTTGCTGCAACCATTTCCCTTTTTGACAAAAAGTCATTTGTATGTGCAATCGAAAGTGCATAAAGAGGCACAGTCAGACCTCCGAATATGAAAGTAATTGCCACGAGAACTGAGAAAGTATTACCAAAAATAAGAGCTAAAATAGAGAAGATACCTGCTAAAAAAGCAACAATTACGATAATTGTTCTTCTGTCATAAGTATCTGATAAATAGCCGATAAGATACTGATTGAGTGCTCCTCCAATAATAAATGTAAACATAAAAATTGATACTTGCTCAATTGATAGTCCACTTTTTAAACCATATATGGTCCCGATTCCCCAAAGAGTTCCATGAGCCAAACCCGTCATCATAGCGGCAATTACTCCAAGAGGCGATGCTTCATAAAGCTGTCTGACATTTAAAAACTCAGTAACACTNAAATCTGGCTGTTTACTTACAACAATTAATATTGGTACGAGAGATATGGAAATTAGAATTGAAACGAGCATGAACAAAGATGCGGTTTCTGGATTTGCTATATTAAGAAATAACTGACCTACNGCACTTCCAGCCATACTAACCATCATATAAATAGATAAAGCTTTACCTCTATTATTATTTTCCGAAAGGTCATTGATCCAACTTTCTGCAACGGTGTACATGCCTACAAAACACATTCCAGATATAAAACGCATTAAAAACCATCCAAAGAAACTTACATGAATTGAATGCAAGAGAATTGAGATAGAGGCTATTGATGCAAGCGCTGCAAACATTCTTACATGTCCGACACTTTTTATGCGACGGGGTATCAAGAGGGCTCCAGATAAGAATCCAGCATAATATCCAGTAAGTATAATACCTGCTGATGCAGCAGAGTACCCTTCGATTGATGCTCTGACTCCAATCAAGCTACCTTGAAGCCCATTCGCAAGCATTATCATTGCAACACCAAAAAATAGGGCCCATGTTCCCTTAAGCAAGCTATACATATTTAAAATTTATGAAGTTATTTCAAAGCCATCTTCTGACTGACTTCTTGTAGTCTAAGTAAACATTTCCGAATTCTTTTTCAAGATATTTTTCCTCTGGAATTATTACTCCATAAGTCAATAGTGGTATTGATATAGCCGCACTAATTACATACCACCATGAGTTGAATGCAAGTCCGCAACTTAATAGAATTATTACCATTGCTAAGTAAATTGGATTTCTTGAATATTTGAATGTTCCACCAACAAACAATTGATTTTGAACTGATTTTGGGTGAGGGTTTTCTTCGTTGTCAGAAAATATTTTTAAGGTGTAAATAGCCATTAAAAAAGAGGAAACAGCAATAATTAATCCGATGATTAAAACTATCATACTTCCTTTAAAGAGAGGCAAATGTATAAAAAAACTGTCAAGGAGGCTTGATGCTATCAATCCAATCATTAGGGCATAAGGAGGGAAAAACGTTGTCCTAGCGCCTTGGGCTCTGACAGGTTTTATAGGNTCTTTATTGTTTGNCATATTTATGTTTAATTAATTGAATTATTTAATTTTTTAAGTTAAACCCACCCTAAATTATTTGACAAGTATAAATTATGTTTAAGNAAAGACAATCANTACANCANGTTGAAGAGAGCAATGAACTNGCCCCTAAATTCGATGATAATGGTTTGATAGTTGTTACAACAGTTGACTATAGAACTAATGAAATTTTAATGACAGGTTTTATGAATGAAGAGGCACTTGAAAAAACTATTACAACGAAAGAAGCTTTCTACTTTAGCAGAAGTCGAAATGCCTTATGGCATAAAGGAGCTAAAAGTGGATATACTCAAAAAGTAAAGGAAATCCTAATTGATGATGATCAAGATGCCCTTTGTTTGAAGGTTGATATAGGANAAAATGGCGCTAGTTGTCATGTTGGTTATAAGTCTTGTTTTTACCGCGAAATTGACTTAGAAGATACTGCAAATAAGTCTGGATTAAGGTTCACAACAGAAGAAAAAGTTTTTGATCCTGATGAAGTTTACGGAGATGAACCAAATCCAACTAAATTATAAAGGAAAATAAAATGGCTGTCCCAAAGAGTAAGATATCGAATTCTAAAAGAGGTATGAGAAGATCTCATTTACGTCTAAAGGGAAAAAATTTTATTGAAGATAAAGAGTCTGGTGAAATGAGACTTTCTCATCACGTTGATATGACAACCGGCACTTACAATGGAAAGAAAATCTTTACACCAAAAGCAGAAAAATAATTTAACCCCAACAAAGATCTTCCTTAACTAGCATCATACCGTTTTCATAAATAAGTCCATTTTTTCTATCATTAGCTATAAAGCAAGGTCCATCAAGATCTATAAAATCCGCGTTTTTATATAGCGGCAATAACGGCAACATTGATAAGGAGCTGGAGACCATGCATCCAAGCATGATTTTTAGATCTAACTTTTTTGCCTCTTCGACTATTTTTACTGCTTCTGAAAGACCACCGGTTTTGTCGAGTTTAATATTTATCGTATTATATTTATGAGCCACTTTTGCCAAATCAGAACTGTCATGGAATGACTCATCTGCACATAAAGAAATAGGAAAATTCAATCCTTTTAGCTCATTATCATTTTCAGATAACAGTGGTTGTTCTATTAAATCAATCTTTGTTTTTACAAATAAATCAGCATTTGATTTTAAGTCATCTATATTGAATGCCTCATTAGCATCAACGATTAATACTTTATTTGGAGAAAGCTCTCTTGTTTTTGTTAAGATTTGGTGAAGATCGTTTTTATTAACTTTTAATTTTAATGTTGGAAATTCTAGATGATTACTTACATCCTCTATCATTTTTTCTGGCTCATCTAATACTACGGTATAGCTGCCAGGTAATGTAGTTGGTTTTGTAACTCCCATTAATTTCCAAATCGAGGTATTTTTAATCTTACATTCGAGATCCCACATCGCACAGTCAATTGCATTTCTTGCTGCCCCATTTTTTAAGAAATTATCGAGATTAGTTAAGTTGACATTACCTTCTTCAATGTCTGGTTTTAAATTGTTAATTTCCGAAGTTACGCTATCAATAGTTTCATNATACCTTTTATAAGGAACACACTCGCCATAACCATAAAAATTATTACTTTCTATCTGTACTTCAATTGTTTCGGCTGTAGTTTTAGAACCTCTAGAAATATTAAATGATTTATTTAAATCCCAAGATATATGCTTTATCTGAATATTAGACATTAATGTTTCAAATTTTTTCAATAATCTGAATGAATGGATCAAGGCTGTCTTGTAAAGGGTCTAAACATGGTAAGCCATATTCTTTAGATAATCTGTCCTTATGATCACTTGCCTCAGACTCACAATTAGATGTATTAAGTGCAATGCCAATACATTGTATTTGCTTATTAGTAAGCTTACCATTTTGTATTGTCTGATCGATAACCTCTCTTATACTCGGTAAAGGTGTATCCACGCCCCTCATATTAGTTCGTGTTGGTTCATGACATACAACAAATGCATCCGGTTGGCTTCCATGAAGCAATCCNAGTGAAACTCCTGCGAATGAAGGGTGAAACAGAGATCCCTGACCTTCAATAATATCCCAGTGATTATNATCATTGTCAGGCGATAACCATTCGACTGCTCCTGAGATAAAATCAGAAACAATAGCATCAATTGCAATGCCACTTTCTGCAATTAAGATTCCAGTTTGTCCAGTTGCTTTGAAAGATGCATCTATTTGATTACTCTGCATCGCTCTTTCAATTGCGAGTGCTGTATATTTCTTTCCCACAGAACAATCTGTTCCAACAGTAAGTAGTCTTTTGCCTGATCGTTTTATTCCTTTTCCTGTCTGAAATTGTTTTTTACTAAACCGTAAATCATGAAGTTGAACATTATTTCTTTCAGCCGCTTCTGCAATTTCACTAAACGAGGATAGTTTTGTATGCATTCCACTGGCTACATTCATTCCAGATGATATTGCATTAATTATAATAGATTTCCATTCTTCAGGCATAACGCCCCCGGCATTCACTACGCCAATAACAAATGTCTTGGCGCCATTCTTAACAGCTTCTTCTATACTCATTTCCTTTAAACCTAAGCTAGATTTGGCATTTGGAAGGCTCATTTGACCGATACACCAATCTGGACGCCAGTAATTAACACCTGCAGCAGTCTTTATTGCCAAATCATCTTTTGCGTCTCCAAGAAATAATAAATACGGTTTTGATATCATGTTAATAAGTTAATGTTTGAGTGGGGATAAGTGTGCTTAATTCGTGTGGATAACTTTTTTGCATAAATAACCCCTTGTTTCAAAAAAAATACCTTCCTAGAATGACCGTTCGCAATGAGACGTTCATGCGTTTCGGGGTTCGACCGGCCCCAGAAAAAGCGCTAAAGTGAGAAAATTCTTGCTTTGGCGCTTTTTTGATGTATTTGATCCCCTTAAGCAATGCATTTTTAAATATTCTTAAAAAAATCTCAATGGCAAAGATCAAATATATCGAATTTAGCGGCGCGGAGCACGAAATTGATGTTAGTAGTGGGCTGACTGTCATGGAGGGTGCGATCAAGAATAAAATACCTGGTATTGATGCAGATTGTGGCGGTGCATGTGCATGTGCTACTTGTCATGTATATGTAGCAAAAGAATGGATAGAAAAACTGCCTCCGAAAGAGGACTCTGAGGAAGATATGCTGGATTTTGCTTTTGACGTTAAAGATAACAGCAGATTAAGTTGTCAAATTACTGTCTCTGATGAGCTAGACGGTTTAGTTGTTAATATGCCTGAGAAGCAGTTTTAAGAACCCTCAAGTTTACAGTCTAAACTATTTTGTATCTCATTTAATTTATCAAGTTTAGAACCATTTCCTATAAATTGTCTCATTAACATAAGGCCTTTATTAGACGGGGAAACAACAATAAAACCATCATTTACCTTTGTTGGCATAGAATTTGGTCCAAACAAATAAATTTTAAGCTTACCAAAGTTGTGCGCATTTTCATTTATTGTAGAAAAGTTGTCAGTGTTTTCTGAAAAGAATGATATCGACCAGTAAGACTCAGGTACTTCAGTTTCTATAACCAATGGAAAGTAAGTAACGTCATAAGCACATCCACCATAAAGTATGTCAGCGCTTGGTCTTATAACTTCAGTAAATTCTGAGTCAGGTAAATCGCGAGCAAATGAATTATTAATCATATTTTGCTCTTCCCAATTTCTACCGATAAACTTCATCATTAAACTAGGTGTGTAGTAAATTATCACTAGATGAAGTGAAAACCCAATGAATACAAGTGCAAATAATTTTTTAACTAAATTACTCATCACCACACTCCAATTTTTCAATAACCGGCAAATCCACTCTCTTCAATTTTGAGAAATATTCTTCACCTGGTAAATAAATTCTTAATGCGACGGAAAAACTCTCATCACTAGGTGTTCTCATCCAATTTTTATCAGCTACTTTTGAAATAAAATTATTGTCATTAGTTAAAAAAATATCGAACCCGCCATCGATATTGAAATCAATTGTTTCACTATTTAAAGCATATATTTTTTCATTATTTTCAACTAAATAACCGTCCTCATTGTAGACGGTGATACTCCACCATCTAGATTCAATATCATTTCCGAATAAATGATAATTGCAGTTGCCTTGTAATTCTAGTTCTTCAATGTCATTAAATGCATGGAAATATGCAGCTTCAGGCTTTGCCAAAGCAAATGTTCCTCTCATTGCGACATTGGCCCTTGTGTAAATATCTCTATTTTTATCGCCTGGAGATGGCAAAATTTGCCAATTGTCGTTCTTGATAAATGCAAATTCTTCGTAAAGCTTGGCGGAGGCATAAGTAAAGGCTACAGCAATCAATATTACTGCAATTAAATATAATAGGTATCTGCGCAATAAAATCATTGTATAATCAATAAGTAATATTATTTATTATCATATAACAAGGAATAAATATATGTCTGAAACTATCAAGACAGATTGTCTAATAATTGGAGCAGGCCCTGTGGGTCTGTTTGCAGTATTTGAGTTGGGTATATTAGGACTTGATAGTCACGTTGTAGATAATCTTGACAAAATTGGAGGACAATGTGCTGAGTTATATCCAGACAAACCAATTTACGATATACCTGCGCTTCCAGAGTGTACTGGATTATCATTAATTGAAAATTTACAAAAACAAATCAAGCCATTTAATACNCCGTTTCACCTAAATGAAAGAATTGATGAAATAATAAATACTGGCGACTTATGGAAACTTAAAACTACGGGCAATAAAGTTTTTGAAACTCCTAATATATTTATAGCTGGTGGCGTTGGCTCATTCGAGCCACGAAAACCACCAATTGAAAATGTATCTAAATATGAAAATAAAGGTATTCAATATTCGATACCTGATAAAAACTTTTATAAAGATAAAAAGATTATAATTTTTGGTGGAGGTGATAGCGCGCTTGACTGGACTGTTGAACTTTCAAAAATTGCTTCTCATGTAACATTAGTTCATAGACGTGATGAGTTTAAAGCAGCTAATCACACGGTTAATTTAATGAAACAACTTGTTAAAGAAGGTCAAGTTGACTTGATCACAAAAAATCAGATTAGTGATGTTAAGGGCAGTGATAGAGTTGAAAAAGCAATCATAAAAGATAATGACGGAAATGAAAAAATTATAGATTGTGACGAAATCTTAATTTTTTATGGACTTAAAATGGAGCTAGGACCCATTAATGATTGGGGCCTAAATTTGAATGAAAAACAAATTGAGGTAAATACGGAAAATTTTGAAACGAATTTATCAGGTGTATTTGCAATGGGAGACATTTCTTATTACCCAGGTAAACTAAAGTTAATTCTATCAGGCTTTCATGAAGCTGCCCTAGCAGCACAGAAAGCATTTATACGCGCTAGACCAGATGAAACGCTAACTTTTCGATACACAACTTCATCAAGCGATATTCAAAAAAAATTAGGTGTAAAATAATTGCTGCAAAAACTATACGATAAATATATTTGTCCGCATCTCATTAATTATGCGATGCAAATGAAACCATTCAGAAAACAAAGAGAAAAAGTAATACCCTTTGCGTCTGGTAGAATATTAGAAATAGGTATTGGTTCAGGATTAAATTTTAATTATTACAATAAAGCAAATGTATCTGAGGTGTTTGCTGTTGAGCCAGATGGCGTATTGTTGAAAAAAGCAAAACAAAATGCAGAATTAAACAATATAGATTTGAATATCCAACAACTTAAGGCTGAGGAGTTGCCTTTCGATAATAACTCATTTGATACAGTGATTAGCACTTACACAATGTGTTCCATTCCTGGCTTAGGCAGTGCTATGTCTGAAATAAACAGAGTTATGAAACCAAACGCTAAATTTCTATTCTCTGAACATGGCAAATCTCCTGACTCAAATGTTTTGAAATGGCAAAAAAGAATGAACGGGATTCAAAAAAGGATAGCGGGCGGTTGTCATCTTGATGTAGATATTCCAAATGAAATAACGAAAGCTAATTTTAAAATAGATAAAATAGACAGCATGTATGTTCCTGGACCAAAATTTTTAAGCTATCATTACTGGGGCGCCGCTAGTCCGCTAAAATAAGTTATGTTGATGCGACAAACTTTGGATTATGTTTTTTCAAATGCTGAAAGAAACAATCCGAAATCTATACTGCAAACAATAGATAATTTTGTGTTAGAGAGTGGTCAATTCTTAATGAATGTCGGTCCAGAAAAAGGAGAAATTTTAAAAAATCATCTTTTAAAGTCAGAACCAAATAATGTAATAGAGTTAGGAACTTTTATTGGATATTCAGCAGTATTAATCTCATCAACTATTGGAGAAAAAAGTCAATTAACTTCGATTGACTCAGACATTCACTCTATAGAAATAGCGAAAGAATTAATTAACTTTGCTGGACTAGATCATAAAGTAAACTTGATGCACGGAAGTGCTGAGGAAATAATACCAAAATTAAATTTCAATGCTGATTTTGTATTTATTGACCATGCGAAGAAAAAGTATCTTTCGGATTTAAAACTTTTGGAATCAAAGGGCATAATTGTCAAAAATTCTGTAGTATTTGCTGATAATGTTGGGATTTTTAAAGATGAAATGGCTGAATATTTCGACCATGTGAGAGAATCCGGGGAATATCTGTCTCAAAATTTTAGCTCGAAATTAGAGTATAGAAATAATATATATGATGCAGTGGAAATATCGATTAAGAATTAATATCAATGGAAAATAGCAATCATTTTAATGTAATTGTAATTGGCGCTGGAATCTCGGGTATAGGAGCTGGATATTACTTAAAAAAAAATTGTCCTAATAAATCCTTTTGTATTATTGAAGGGAGAGAGAATATAGGCGGTACATGGGACTTATTTAAATATCCAGGAATAAGATCAGACTCCGATATGTTCACACTCGGGTATGCATTTAAGCCATGGAAAGAGCAAAAAACAATTGCAAACGGACCTTCCATCTTAAGTTATTTAGAAGAAACAGTTGAAGAAAATAATTTACGCGAAAAAATAAAATTTAGTCACAAAGTCTTAAGCGCAAACTGGAATTCAGCAGAGCGAAATTGGGAAGTAAGAGCTGCTCATCATGAGCAAGAAATATTATTAACAGCAAATTTTCTATTCATGGGGACAGGATACTATAATTATGATGAAGGATACACACCTGAATTTGATGACCTTGACAAGTACGAAGGTAAATTAATACATCCTCAGAAGTGGCCTGAAGATTTTGACTACACAGATAAGAAAATGGTTGTTATCGGTAGTGGCGCAACAGCAGCAACTATAGTTCCCGAACTATCAAAAAAAGCTAAACACGTAACGATGTTACAACGCTCACCAACATATTATTTTCCAAGTCCAGATGAAGATAGATTTGCAAATTTTTTAAAAAAAGTTTTACCACAAAAAATGTCTTACACTCTTGTTAGGTTACGAAATGTATTCTTTCAGCAGCTTCTCTACAGAATTTGTAGATCATATCCAAAATATGTAAAACGAAAGCTCATAGATGGAGTTAAAGAATTATTGCCTAATCACGATATTTCAAAACATTTTACTCCGCGATATTATCCATGGGAACAGAGAATGTGTCTTATTCCAAATGGCGATTTGTTTGAGTCCATAAGAGACAATAGAGCGTCAGTCGTTACAGATCATATCGATAAGTTTACTAGCAAGGGAATAAAGCTAAAATCAGGGCAAAATATTGAAGCTGATGTTGTCGTAACTGCTACAGGCTTAAACTTACAATCTTTTGGTGGTGTCCAAGTTCATATCGACGGCAAATTGGTCGAGCCTTCTGAAACAATGACTTATAAAAGTATGATGTTCAGCGGTATTCCAAATTTCGTAAATTCTTTTGGTTATATTAATGCATCTTGGACCTTGAAAGCAGATTTAACCTGTGAATATGCTTGTAGATTAATTAATTATCTTGATCAGAATAACTACAGTCATTGTGTACCAAGGGTTCCAGTGGATGTGAAAGCTGAAAAAGATTGGCTCGCGACTGAGTTTTCCTCAGGATATATACATCGAGCTATTCATTTATTCCCCCAACAAGGCAGCAGGTCACCATGGATCAATACACAAAATTATTTTAAAGATTTCTTTGGTATTAAATTTGGCCGACTAAACGACGATTCTATTCATTTTTCTTAAGCGTCGGCGGCTTTAGCCATTTCTCTCAGTTCGTATTTTAATATCTTACCTGTTGAAGTTTTTGGTAGTTCAGTAAAAACGACTTTTTTAGGACACTTAAAGCCAGCAAGAGTTTCTTTACAAAACGAAATAATATCGCCTTCACTCACGCTATCATTTTGATCTTTTAATTCGATAAAAGCACATGGTGTTTCACCCCATTTTTCATCTGGTTTTGCAACCACTGCAGCAAATAATACAGATGGATGTTTATAAAGTGTATTTTCTATTTCAACTGATGAGACATTTTCACCACCAGAGATAATTATATCTTTGCTTCTATCTTTTATTTGAATGTAACCATTAGGATGCATTACAGCCAGATCACCTGAGTGAAACCAGCCTCCTGCCATAGCTTTATCTGTTTCTTCCTTATTTTTTAAATATCCCTTCATTACACAGTTGCCGCGTATCATGATCTCACCTATTTCTTCACCGTCATTCTTAACGTGCTCCATAGTCTCAGGGTTCATAATTGCTAGGCCATCCATCATCGGAAACTTTACGCCCTGCCTTGATCTAAGCTTTGACTGTTCTTCAACTGATAGCTCATTCCATTCATCCTGCCATGCGCATAATGAAATATGTCCGTATGTTTCAGTCAGTCCATAAACATGAGTAACGTCAAAACCCATTTTTTGAACCGCTTCTAATGTGGCTGCGGGTGGAGGAGCTCCTGCTGTGACTACATATACTTGTTGAGAGTATTCTCTTTTTTCCTCAGCTGTTGCTTGTGCTAGAAAATTTAGAACAATTGGTGCGCCACCAAAATGAGTTACTTTATGATCTGCAATAGCATCAAACATATTTTTAGCTGAAACATATCTAAGGCATACACTCGTGCCTGCTAGGGCTGTAAGCGTGTAGGGATTACCCCAACCATTACAATGAAACATTGGAACAACCCACATATAAGTAGGATGCATTGGCATACTAAAAGCAGTAACAGATCCAAGTGCCATCAAGTATGAGCCTCTGTGATGATAAACAACCCCTTTTGGTAATCCAGTGGTGCCTGACGTATAGTTGAGCGCTAATGATTGCCATTCATCATCTGGCAAACTCCATTCGAGATCACTGTCACCTGTTAAAAGAAAATCCTCATAATTAATTTCTCCAAGATTCTCTCCAGCTCCCTCAGGATGATTTGCTAGCTCATCATCAATATCTATTACAAGAATTTTATTTTTTATCTTATCGAGTACTTGTTTTATCGTCGGTGAAAGCTCATTGTCAGTAATCAATGCTTTTGCTTCACCGTGCTCAAGAATATAGCTAATTGTATCTACATCTAATCTGATGTTTATCGTATTTAATACAGCGCCTATCATCGGAACACCAAAATGTGTCTCATATATTTCAGGAGTATTAAAACAAAGAACCGCAACAGTATCTCCCTTTCCTATACCTCTTTTAGAAAGTGCGCTCGCAAGTTGTTTGCTTCTTTTATATGTTTCAGACCATGTAAATTGTTTTTTGCCATGTATAATCGAAGTTCTGTTTGGATAAACTTCCGCTGCTCGTATGAGAAAACTTAAAGGAGACAACGGTGTAAAATTTGCATCGTTTTTGTCTAAATTTGTATCATACATGTGAGCCATTAAAACAATCCCTCTATGTCGCCATTTTTATTTAAGTGTATAGCATTTGCAGCTGGAACTCTAGGCAGACCTGGCATAGTCATAATCTTATCGCATACAACTACAAGAAATTCTGCACCCGCTGCTAGTCTAACTTCTCTGATAGGAACTACATGGTCTTTTGGAGCGCCTCTTAGATTTGGATCAGTTGAGAAGCTGTATTGAGTTTTAGCTACACATATTGGGTAATGGCCATATTTTTCCTCCAAGTCGTCAAACTGCATTCTTATTTTTTGGTCAGCAATAATATCGCTCGCTCCATATATTTCTTGTGCAATTTTTTTCATCTTATCCCACAATTTCATTTCGTCCGGATACAGGTGCTTTATCTTTGGAGCATTTTGCTCAGTAATTTCTACTATGTGCTTTGCTAGGTCCTCTGTGCCTGCACCACCATTGCTCCAATGTGTGCAATTAAATGACTTTACATTTAATGAGTCACAGCAATCGCTGATTGCTGACAATTCTTTTTCACTGTCAGATATGAAATGATTAATAGCAACTGTAACAGGCGCCCCATACATTTGCATATTTGCAATGTGCTGCTTTAAATTTGATAAACCTTTTTTTACAGCTTCAACATTTTCATTTTTTAATTCTTTTTTATCCATACCGCCATGCATTTTTAACGCTCGAACTGTTGCAACTATTACTATTGCTGAAGGATTTAATTTTCCTTTACGGCACTTTATGTCTAAAAATTTTTCTGCTCCAAGATCTGCACCAAAGCCTGCTTCTGTTACAACATAATCACTTAATTTAAGAGCAGTTTGAGTAGCAACTAAAGAATTGCATCCATGGGCAATATTTGCAAAAGGACCCCCATGAATGATAGCAGGATTTTTCTCCAGTGTTTGAACAAGATTAGGTAAGAAAGCATCTTTTAGCAAAGTAGTCATCGCGCCGTCTGCATTTAAGTCTCGCGCCGTAATTTCTTTCTTCTCCCTTGTATAACCAACAATGATATTCCCAAGTCTATTTTGTAAATCGTCTAAACTTGTAGATAAACAAAAAATTGCCATCACTTCAGATGCAACAGTAATATCGAATTTATCCTCACGTGGGTATCCGTTGGCTATACCGCCTAAATTAACATTAATATTTCTTAAAGCACGATCATTTAAATCTACAACACGTCCCCAAACCACTCTTCTTGTATCAATTCCTAAATCGTTTCCCCAATAAATATGGTTATCAATCATCGATGCAAGGAGGTTATGTGCTGATGTGATCGCATGGAAATCACCTGTGAAATGTAAATTAATTTTATCCATTGGTACTACTTGGGCGTAACCGCCTCCTGCAGCACCCCCTTTGACACCAAAGCAAGGTCCTAAACTAGGTTCTCTCAAGCATACCAATGACTGTTTTCCAATTTTATTTAAGCCATCACTAAGACCGACTGATGTAGTAGTCTTTCCTTCGCCCGCTGGGGTAGGTGAAATGGCCGTCACTAAAATGAGTTTTCCGTTCTTGTTATTACTTTCTATATGTTGAGTATCAATTTTAGCAATGTGGTGTCCAAATTTTTGGAGATTTTGATCTTTTAAGTCTAATTTTGAAGCAATTTCTTCAATAGGAGCCATGCTATTTTCTCTAGCAATTTCAATATCTGAGAGTACAGCCATAAATAATACTAATATTAAAAACCTAGACAACTTAAGAACTTTACAGATAGGAGTCTACAAAAATGTATTGCTATAGAACAAATTTTTACTTAAATTTTGTTTTAGGAGACTCAAATAGCGCTGCAAAATTAAGCCAAGCAGTGCAATTGAAAATTCGCGTGGCTTAAGCGGTACACTCATTTACAGCATTATGGGAAATGTAAATTTTTCATTGGAAGTTACTACAAGAACAAATCTGTCTGATTTGCCTAAACTCAATGACATTTATATTACATTTTTGCCTGGCACAAGTTATCTTGACGTTATTGAACAAACCAAAGCGTTAGCTAGTGCAGGTTATAATCCCATTCCTCACTTTCCAGCTCGTTCAATTACTGATTCAGATATGTTAAAATCATATATAGAGCAAGTTAAAGAGGCTGGAGTTAAACAAGTTTTAATAATTGGTGGCGATCGAGATATTTTAGGAAAATATCATTGTTCACTACAACTTATAGAAACTGGATTGTTTGATGGAATGAAAATAGGTATTGCTGGTCATCCTGAGGGATCTCCAAATATGAGCGATGCAGCTATTGAAGAAGCAATGAAATCAAAGGCCCCATTTGCTGACTATATTGTAACACAGTGGACACAAGATACAGACGCATTATCGTCTTTTATTTCTGGAGCACCACTTCCTGTTCATGTAGGCGTTGCGGGTCCGGCTTCTATGAAGACACTAGTAAAATTCGCTGGATTTGTTGGATTAAAGAATACGCTTAATTTCGCAAAAAAAAATGCATCTAAAATTTTTGATTTATTGACTGTTCAGACACCTGATGATGTAATTCAAGAATTAAAAGAGAACGTTGAACATTTTCACATTTATGCGTTTGGTGGAATAAAAAAAGCAAACGAATGGTTAGAAAAGGAGAACTACTATGTCTAAAAAAATAGAACATAACACTACTGTTGATCAAAGCGACAGACATGTTCCTTACAATTTACGCCAAAGTGGACCAACAAAAGTTGAAATGTTGATTTCAACTCGAGTGAGAAAGTCACCATATTGGCATAAGTCGATGGAGGCAGGATGCTGGAGAGCAACAGTTTATAACCGTATTTATCATCCCAGAGGTTATGTAAAGCCTGAAGATGGTGGAGCAATGGTTGAATATGAAGCAATTAAAAATCATGTGACTATGTGGAATGTTGCAGTTGAGAGACAAATACGTGTAATTGGTCCAGATGCTGAAAAATTTACAGACTATGTAATTACAAGGGATGCCACAAAGATATCACCATTACGAGCTAGGTACGTAATATTATGTAACTATAAAGGCGGAGTCTTAAATGATCCTATTCTCTTAAGAATCTCGAAAGATGAGTTTTGGTTTAGTTTGTCAGACTCAGATATTGGACTTTATTTGCAAGGCGTAAACGCTGATAAAAGATTTGATGTGGAAATTGATGAAATTGATGCGTGCCCTGTTCAAATTCAAGGACCAAAAGCCATTGCCTTGATGAAAGACCTAGTGGGTGATCAAGTTGATCTTGATAATATTCCTTTCTATGGTTTAGCAGAAGTTACAGTTGGTGGAAGAAGTTGCGTGATTTCTCAAACTGGTTTCTCTGGCGAGTCCGGTTATGAAATTTATTTACGAAATGCGACGCTCTATGCCGACGATATGTGGGATGCTGTTTTGGAAGCAGGCAAGAAACATAATCTAATGGTTATAGCACCTGCTCACCACAGAAGAATACAAGCAGGTATTTTATCCTGGGGTCAGGACTTAGATCATGAGCACAATCCTTTTCAATGTAATCTTGGTTATCAAGTTTCTTTATCTGGAAAAGGTGAGTGGGAGAAAAAAGGTGATTATATCGGTAAGCAAGCGCTTGAAAAGATGAAGGCTGACTTGAAAGATGGTCATAAGCCATACAAGTTACAATTGGTGGGATTTGAGATTGGTGGCAAACCAATTGATGAGTATGCGCCTGATTTTTGGCTTGTGTCTCCTGGTGACGGTGGAGACCCATGTGGCTTTATTACTTCACCTTGGTATCATCCTGAAAAAGGAAAAAATATAGCTATGGGTTATATACCTTTTGATGGAACTCTTAATGCAAATGGCTTTCCAAAATGGGAACTAGGTAAAAAATTTAAAGTTCATTTACCTGATATTTATGCTGATGAGCCAGGAGTACCAGTAGACGCTGTAACAGTTGATGTACCGTTTACTGAGTCTTTCAACGCGAATACAAGAGAAGTTGTAAAGGGCTAGTTTATATTAATTGCTCAGCACTTAATTGTGCTGAGCACTTGCATTAATACGATAATACAGTACGGTATACTTATGCGTAATTTTGTTTACATAATTGCTTTTAGCATAGGACTTACATCATTCGCTTTTAGTATGGAGCATTCAAAATCTAAGGTAGATCTTACTACTCGAAGTGACATCTTATTCTTTCAAGATGAGATGGATATGAATCTTACAAAAAGATTTCACATAGAAAGTTTCCAAGATTTGTCTGATTACAATATTACTCAAAGACACCATATTGAGTTATTTCAAGACTTATCCGATTACAATATTACAAAAAGACATCACATAAATGCTTTTCAAAGTTATGTAGCTGAAAATTCTAAAAAGTGTGACTTTGAAATATTTGGTATTTGTTTAATTTATAGCTAAAAAGTTAAGATTTGTGCTGAACGTAAAGTTGGTGATAACAAACTTTGCCATTTTTTTCGATAAAGTCTTGATGGTATTCTTCAGCCGGCCAAAATTTAACATTTTCTCTTAATTCTGTAGCTACTTTATTCTGGTGTTCGCCAGAGTTATTAATCTCGTCAATTTTGCTTTCCGATATACTTTTTTCTTCATTAGAATTATAAAAAATAACTGACTTGTATTGCTCGCCAATATCTGGACCTTGACGATTCATCTGGGTTGGATCATGAATAAAGAAAAACTTGTCTAACAATTCCTCAAACTTTACTTCACTATTATCATACTCAATCTCNACAACTTCNATGTGTCCTGACTTACCTGTACAGACCTCTTCNTANGTAGGGTTTTCTGTATGCCCGCCNGCATANCCTGAAATTACTTTTTTAACGCCAGACATTTCTTCAAAAAGAACTTCTACTCCCCAAAAACATCCTGCGCCTAGTATTAACTTTGAAATCATACCTTAACATAAGGTTTTTTTTATATATGTTAAAGATCAAATTAAATTATATTCCATCTAATATTAATACTGATAATGAATAATCAAGATATAAGNATTGGCAANCTCTCAAGGTTAAAGATCTGGATAACCGATAATCATCTTTCTGATGATCAATGGTCAAATACAAAAAAATTTATCATCATAAAAATAACTACTGAAGATGGAATTGAAGGTTGGGGAGAAGCATTCTCTATTAATCTNAGAGAAAANGGTATTGCGATTATTATAAAAGAGTTATTTAGAGAAATTTCAAATATTCCAAATCTATCAATAAAGTCATTTTATAATAAAATTTCATTGTTAAGTGATGGTCACAGAGGTTTAGATTTCAGCTCTGCTACAAGCGCCATTGAAATTGCATTATGGGACATATCAGGGAAGTTAAAAAATCTTCCTTTAAATTCTTTACTAACAAAAAGTCCCAAACCAAATGTTCCCATTTATGCTACGTGTTGGAGCGATTTAAAAAAAGACACAAATGACTATTTGAGACAAATAGAAAAATTTTATGGAAAGAAATATGGGGGAATTAAGATATATCCAATGCTTGATAGCGTATCAATTTCAATTCAGTTTGTTGAAAAAGTTAGAGAAATAGTGGGAGATGAATTACCGTTAATGCTTGATTTAGCTGTGCCTAAAGATTTAGATCAGACAAAATCTTTTTTAGAAGAAGTATCGTCATTTAATCCTTACTGGATAGAAGAGCCTGTTGATGGTGAGAATATTAGCTTACTTACTGAGATCAAAAATTCATTTAATATGAAAGTTGTAACTGGTGAAAAGCAATCAGGCTTGGTCCATTTCAGAGAATTAATACACANAAATGCAGCAGATATATTTAATCCTGATATTTCAGGTATGGGCGGACTTATTGATATTATCAANATATCAAATGAAGCATCAAATAATGGCATCTCTATTTCTCCGCATTGCTGGAATTCAATGTCCGTTTCAGCATCTGCGATGCTTCATGTTTGCTCAAGTATTTCTAATTCAGAAAAGGCTGAAATATTTCCAGATTATATAAACTTTTCAAAGAAATTTTGTGAGTTACCTTTTGATATTATTGATAATAAAGCACATATAAATAAATCAGCTGGACTTGGCATAGTTATTCACGAAGACATTTTATCTGAGTTGAGCATTTATTCATTGGATGAAAANAGTAATGACTGAATCAAACTATCTATTTGATGAAATATTCAAATCTAACGAAACGAGTCCAAATATTTTTTTGATCAATGAAACTAAAGAGATAAGTTACTTAGAATTCAATGAAATTGTAAATCAAATTTCTAATTACTTAATAGATATAAATTTATTACCAGGTGACCGCGTGGCCATACAGGCAGAAAAGAATGTAATTCAACTTGCTACATACGTAGCAACCGTTAAAGCTGGAGGTGTTTATCTGCCACTCAATACTGGCTATACCCTAAGTGAATTAGAATATTTCTTCAATGACGCCAAACCTAAGGTGATAATTGTCGATGACAAAATTCAAAATGAAGTAAAAAACTTAGTGAGCTATTCTTCGGTTTCAATTTTATCATTAAATTTAGATGAAACTGGTTCATTGATTGAGCAGATAAAAAAATATCCAAAAAAATTTCAATCTATTAAAAGAAACGAAAATGACTTAGCTGCCATTTTATATACATCCGGTACTACTGGAAAATCAAAAGGAGCGATGCTATCGCATAGAAATTTGGTTTCAAATTCTGAAGTTTTAAGAAAATTTTGGAAATTTACAGAAAATGATGTTCTTTTACATATGCTACCTATTTACCATACGCACGGTCTTTTTGTTGCATGTAATCTTCTTGCAATTGTCGGAGGATCAATGATTTTCTTGGAAAAATTTGATGCTGAAAAAGCCTTGCTTTGGATGAAAAGAGCCACATCCATGATGGGCGTGCCGACTTTTTATACAAGATTGTTGGCAAATGAAAAATTAAATAATGAGTCAGCAAAACACATGAGACTATTTATTTCTGGTTCAGCACCTTTACTTTCAGAAACCCACATTGAATTTGAAAAAAGAACTGGTAAAAAAATTCTTGAGAGATATGGCATGACAGAAACAAATATGAATATTTCAAATCCATATGACGGATCACGGAAAGCAGGCACAGTGGGCATACCTCTTCCAGGTATTGAAATAAGAATAGTCAATGAAGAAGGTAAGGAAGTAAAGGTGGGTCAAATAGGAACTATTGAACTTAAGGGCGAAAATATTTTCAAGGGGTACTGGGGAATGGAAGAAAAGACCAAAGAATCATTTAAAGATGATGGTTTCTTCATAACAGGTGATCTCGCAAAGAAAGATGAAAATGGCTACTTTACTATTGTTGGTAGAGATAAAGATATGATTATAAGCGGTGGACTAAATGTTTATCCTAAGGAAATAGAAGATGTGATAAATGAGTTACCAAATATTACAGAGTCAGCAGTTTTTGGTGTTCAACATGATGATTTTGGCGAAGCAGTTGTTGCGGCAGTAGTNNCAACAGATGATAAAAATGATGGTAGTCAAATATTGGATTATACAAAAGATAAAATTGCTAAATATAAACAGCCAAAAAAAATAATATTTATGTCAAATTTACCTAGAAATTCTATGGGCAAAGTTCAAAAAAATAAATTGAGAGAAAATAATAAAAGTTTATTTAAGAGTTAACTTCTATCCAGTTGTTGATTTCCTCAACAAAGAAATCATCTTGTGGGGAGTTTAGAATTCCAATAATATCATGATAATTAAAGCCTCCTAAATTAGTATCGTTATTAATTATTTTCTTAGGTCCTTTCCATTGTTCAAATATTTTTTTAACTCCTTCAGCGTTTACTACTTTATCTTTTTCTTCATAAAATACTAATAGTGGAATCTTAGTCTCTTGAAATTCAAGTTTCCTTCCAGAAAATGCCGCCACCCAAAGCTGTCTTGGAAGTTCCCTGTGAAATTCATTGACCCAAAAAGGATCCCATTCTTCATTTGGCAAGTCAAACATTCTAGGAAAATTAAACTTGTATTGGCTTTTAAAAAATAACCCAGTCGCCGCTAAGAAATAAGGAGGAGATAGCTTGGGAGTCCATGGCGCCACAAGTACCAAATGATCAATTTTTTCACTTAAATTCTGATCTTTTGCAGCCATTAATGCAAATGAACCTCCAGCTGAAAAACCCATTAATATAACTTTGTTTCCGATTTTATTGCCTACTGCAACGGCTTCGGCTGCATCTTCGAGAAAATTTTTGGCCTCCAAAGATTTTGTAGATTCAAAACCAGAGCCATGGCCAGCTAGTCTTGATATAAATAAATTAGCCTTTAATTTTTTGGCAATCTTTACCAAAACTTCTTCTTGTTGACGCCCCGTCGCAAAACTTCCATGAAGATAAACAATTGAATATTCAGTTTTAATTTTCNCATCATCATGCCATATGATTTTTTTCTTTGCTCGGGGATCAGTATTCTCAAAAAGCAGTTCTTTTTCAGCAATATAGCTTTCAACGTCTTTATCAATGACAATATCAGGAAAAGTTATTTTTATTGTATTAAATAAATAGGGCAGAGTAATTCCTACAATAAAGATGACTGGTACTATTAAAACAATAGCAACTATAAGCAATGCTCGATATAATTTAAACCTGGTAGCCCTAGACATTTACACTTGTATATGAGCAAATTTTGTTACCATCTGGGTCTCTGATGTATGCATAATAAACATTACTGTCGCTTGGTCTAAAACCTGGATCACCTTCATTTTGTGCTCCAAGTCCTAAAGCAGTTTTGTGAAACTTATCAACTTGTTCTTTTGACTCGGTCAAAAAGGATATCTGTGTACCATTTCCAAATGTAACAGGCTTTCCATTTGCCGGTTTGGTTATATAGAACTCAACATCTTGTTTCCCCTCTCGAGCATAACCTACACACACCTCATCCTCATAAATTGAAACTATTCCCATTACTGCGAGGACAACATCGTAGAATGCTTTAGATTCTTTTAAATTACTTGACCCAACCATTACGTATCCTCTCATTATCTATCCTTTCTATGAATATTGCTTTGATGTTACTTCCTCAAGCATCAGAATCATTTTGGCTTTATAGTCTTCATCAGTTGCTGAGTCGGTTTCTAAAACAGAAAAAAAACTTGCAACAACATTTGTTTCTAAGTTAATCATTAAAAATTGCCCACCNTATCCAGAATGCCCAATCCAATTATTAGATTTCATAGTTTGATTTGCATAATAAACATATTTTTCATCTTTTAAGTGCATATATTTTGGACCTTTTTCAGAAACTGTATCATCAATAAATTTACGAGAGCCAGCTAATCTATTTCTGATCCCAAGACCTTTTCTTGAGAAATGCAGTCCCATGCGTAGCAAATCTCTTGCAACAAGACAACCACCACCGGACAGCCATGGCATCCCACCTCTATCTGTTGCCATATACAAACCATCTTCAAGACCCATTGCTTCTACTGACGAGAGAAGCCACTCTCGCAGCTCTCTTCCACTTAATTTTTCAATTAGTAGAGCAATCACATCGCTGTTTGCTGACTTATAAAATGCTTTATCAGAATTGTTTATTACAGAATTAGTTCCATCTGTTTGAATACTGTTCAAGAAATCTTCTTGAAACTTTTCATCTTTATCTTTATCTGGTATTCGCCAGCCACCAACAGTTTCATGCATAAATGATGTTGAATACGGATCAGTATAATCTTCGGTAAAAGCATTAATAATGTTCATATTTAATACGTTTTGAACCGTCGCTTTTGAATATCCTTCTCCAATATTGGGCAAATAATAGCCAATAGGTTTTTCCAATTGCAATTCACCTTTCTCAACTAATTCACCGACAAATAGATTTAAAAACATCTTTGAAATTGACATTATTGTATGCGGTGTTTCAGAAGAGAAATCTTTTGCATATTTCTCAAAAAATATTTCTTGCCCTCTTCCAACTATTAAAGAACAAAAAGATTTATGGCTCGTCATTTCCCTTACTGAGTTTATTTTATCTATTTCATCTTTACTGTTCTCATTAAGCAAAAGAACGTAATCTGATCTTAACAAAAGACCATATCTGTTTATTTTATGAAGATTCCTATAGCCAGTTCTTCTATATTCAGGAAGGTTCCATTTAGCTTTATTGTCGCGTAATGTTACAAGAGTTGGGTTTGGGGTATCGACTAACTTATTAACCATTAATTATATTAGGTTTTATTTTTGAATGATTAAAGATTTCTTCATAATATTTTCCAATTTGTATCACTTTTTCATCTGATTTATTTTTTCCAATTAATTGCATACCCATTGGCAGTCCCTCAGCATTAAAGCCAACTGGTAATGAGATGGTAGGCAATTGAAACATGCTTGCAAATACCGTAACTTCCATCCAGCGATGGTATGTGTCCATCTGGGTTTTTGAAATACTTTTTGGAAAATCTATTTCTTTGTTAAATGGAAATAATTGTGCTGATGGTAAAGCAATAAAATCATAGTTTTCAAATATACTATCGACATACTTTTTATAATTATTATACCAATCAATGGAATTAGAAACTTGATCGTCTGAAACTTTACTTCCTTCTTCGTATTCCCATTTAGCTGGAAAGCTTAGTTCATTAAAATCCTTAATTTGCATTGCAGAAATATCATTAAATGTGATTTTTGACCTGAGAGTGCACCATGTATCCCATAGTTTATCTGGATCAATATTAACTTTGCATTGTTCTACAAATATCTTTTTGTCTGTTTCCACGAGTTTGTTTAAAGAAGCTTCGCATAATTCTATAATTCCTTCTTCAAAAGAATAGTGTTCAACAAAGTTACTAATCCAACCAATCTTTATTTCACTAGATAAATTTTTAGTTATTGACTGAAATGAACCCTCAAAGTTAAACGAGTAGGGATCTTCTATATCTTTTCCAACGACGGCATCTAAAAAAATACTTAAGTCATCAGGTGTTCTGGCAATTCCACCTGGAGTCGTCAATACAGGAAATTTACTGGTTTCTCTTTTATCAGATATCAGTCCAGGAGATGGTCTAAAACCATATAGATTTGTGAAAGCTGCAGGGTTTCTGCAAGAGCCCATCATGTCCGTACCATCAGAAAATGGTATGAGGCAGCTGGCTACAGCTGCTGACGCTCCTCCGCTTGAGCCGCCAGGTGATAGATTATAGTTATAAGGATTTGAAACTGGATCAAATAATTTATTCTTTGTATGAGATCCAATTGCTAGTTCTGCCATATTTGATTTTCCAATAATTGTGGCTCCTTGATGCTTTATTTTTTTTACAATTAACGAGTCATTTTGTGGAAAATTATTTCGATATTCAAGTATTCCATAAGTAGTTGGCAGTCCAGTNACGTCGAATAATTCTTTTGAAACAAATGGAAGTCCAAATAAAATTTGTTTTCTTGTAACATCAACTTTTTGTTCATCCTGTGCCTTTGCTTTATCAATAATCCAATCTTTGTCTCTAAGTGACACAATGGCGTTAAGCTTAGGATTAAGCTTTTCAATATTGGATAAGTATTCTTGAAAAAGTTCTTCAACTTTTATTTCTTTTTTAGAAATTAAATCAATTTGATCCCGAACAGATAAATGAGTAATCATCTACGAGGTTTTTTATCGAGCTCCAAAAATACTGACCTTGACGAGCTCTCTAACATCATCCAATGTGGCTGAACGAGGGTTAGTGCCAAAGGCTGTATCAATCATTGACTTTTCAGATATTCTCTCAATACAATCTTCTGGAACACCAATTTCATTTAAACCCTTGGGTATCTTAATTCGATCTAGTATTTTTTCCATGCTTTCGATGAAATGATTTGCAGTATGATCTTTATATTGCATTGCCTGAGCCATTCTCATCACTTTCTCTTCCATATCTGGTAGGTTGTATCTTAGAACTGCTGGCAAAATAATAGCATTAGTTAGTCCGTGATGCGTATTAAATTCTGCCCCAACCATATGCGCAATAGCGTGAACAAGACCCAGCCCTTTTATAAAAGAAACTCCCCCCAAACACGAAGCAACAAGCATAGCCCCTCTTGCTTCAAGATTATTTGGTTCTTCTACAGCTGTAATGAGTGATTTAGAAATTAAGTTTAGACTTTCGAGCGCGGCACCATCACATAAGGGGTGAAAACCTGGAACACAATAACCCTCAATTGAGTGGATCATTGCATCTGCACCTGTCCATGCTGTAAGATTTGAGGGTAATCCCAATGTTAGTTCAGGATCGAGCAATGCCAATGAAGGCTTCAATTCAGGATGCATTATACAAAGTTTAATTCCTTGTTTGGTATCTGTTACCATTGCTGTACTTTCTGTTTCAGCGCCTGTTCCAGCTGTTGTAGGAATTGTAATAAGTTTAGGAAATTTATTATCTGGTCCAATGACTTGAGGTGTCTTTTCCCACTCAAAGTCAAATAACTCAATTTCATTATTAGCGGTTAGACAAATTGACTTGCCACCATCCATGGCACTTCCGCCGCCAATAGCAATTATTGCATCGTGATTGTTATCATTGAAAAGTTTTTTTCCTGATGCAATTTCATCATCTCTTGGGTTGGGTGAAATTTTTGAGTAAATACCTGAATTAATTTTCGATTTTTTTAAAATTTCGACCAAGTTATCAATGAAGGGAAGATCAACACTGCCACTATCAGTGACAATAAGTGGATTGGTTATCTCATTCTCAGAACAATAATTTCCAATTTCGGAAAATCTACCTGGACCATATGCTATCGGTACAGGGAAACCCCAATCTTGAGGGGCAAGAATTTCTTCTTTATTCAAATTGAAAAGCGTCATGGTTTATTTATTCAAATTAATTAAGATGTCATTGATTTTAAGACTATTGACCGATCAATTTCACCAATTAGTTCTCCTGAAACTGCATCGATTACAGGATATTTTTTGTCAGTGTCAGCTATCTGATTAATTAAAGTATCGATTTTAACGTCACTTTTAATACACTCATTGCCCTGGGCGAACAGGGTTTTTGTATCTTCGCAGCATTCTTTTCTTGCGCATTTACCCGCACTTAAAACTTTGTATTTGGGAACATCTTCAGTGAAGTCTTTTACATATTGATCCACAGGATTTGCAACAATTTCCTCTGGTGTACCAACTTGTGATATTTCTCCATCTTTCATTATCGCAATATGATCACCCATTTTAATAGCTTCAGAAAAATCATGCGTAATAAATACCATTGTTTTTTGAACCATTTTTTGAATGCTAATTAACTCGTCTTGCATTTCCCTTCTTATCAATGGATCCAGTGCTGAGAAAGGTTCGTCAAAAATTAGAATCTCTGGATCAACTGCTAGAGCTCTAGCTAGTCCAACTCTTTGTTGCATTCCACCTGACAATTCGCGAGGGTAATGTTGATCCCAACCTTCTAGTCCTACAAGTTTAAGTGTTTCCATTGACTTATCTAATCGATCTTTTTTCTTTACTCCCCTTATTTCAAGTCCATAGCCAATATTTTCTATCACTCTTCGATGAGGGAAAAGACCAAAGTGCTGAAATACCATACTCATTCTATTTCGCCTCAGATCTGTTAAATCTTTATTGCTCATCAATGTTACATCTTGATTGTCAATTTTTACCTCACCTGCTGTTGGCTCAATCAGTCTTGATAAACATCTTACTAATGTAGATTTACCACTACCTGATAAACCCATTACAACAAACGTTTCACCTTTTTGAACTGAGAAACTTACATCTTTAACTGCAACCACATGTCCAGTTTTTTCTTGCACTTCACTTCTTGAAAGATTTTTGTCTAAATTTGTAAGAACATTTTTTTCATTCGGCCCAAATACTTTCCATATATTTGTGCATACTATTTTGTCATTTTTTTCCATTATTTTTGAGTGCTTTATCTGCTGAATGTTATACTATGTTGAGGATTTTTGAATAATTTATTTAACCTTAAGGAATACTATTTTATATGGCATTAACCCAAGATACATCTCTTTTATCTTCTAAAAGTAGTACTCAGAGTCTTATCATTCCTGGGCTAATTTTTGCTGCAATTCTAGCTTCAATCTGGCTTGCATTTCAAGGAGAAGATGTTTCTGAATTTCCTGTCTTTATAACTGACGCTTTTACTTTTACAGCTTGGGTCAATGCTGGTGAAGATTTTTTAAAAGATAATATTAAAGTTTATACAAGGATGGTTGCTGGTTATGTAAAAGACCTTTATTGGATGCTCGAGGATTTTTTACTGGATTCATCTTGGGTATTTATAGCGGCGCTATTGCTTATTCCATCACTTGCATTCGGTGGAATTAAATTAGGTTTTCTGGTTCTTTTTGGCACCATGTATTGGGGAATGGTTGGGCTTTGGGACTCTGCTATGGAAACTCTTGCTCTTATGGGTCTATCAGTATTCTTATCTGTAGCTGTTGGAGTAATACTTGGTATTTTCTGTGCATTAAGTGATCGTTTTGAGAGAAATATGAAACCAGCTCTCGATATAATGCAAGTGATGCCTGCATTTGTTTATCTTATCCCTGCAATGTTTTTCTTTGGAATCGGAGGCGCACCTGCAATTCTTGCAACAATGATTTATTCAATGCCTCCTATTATTCGTCTGACAAACTTAGGTATACGTCAGGTCCCNAATGAAACAGTAGAAACAGCAACAGCTTTTGGTTCTAGTAAGAGCCAAATTTTATTTAAAGTACAAATTCCATTAGCTCTNCCAAGCATCATGATGGGCGTTAACCAAACAATAATGATGGCATTGGCCTTGGTTGTTTTAGCAACGTTTATTGGGGCTCAAGGTCTAGGTTCAGANATTTGGGTATCGATAAAAAAACTAGAAGTCGGAGCTGCTTTGGAAGGAGGTATTTGCGTTCTTTTAATGGCAATCATGTTCGATAGATTTGGTAAAGCCGCTAGTCGGGAGACAGTTACTTTGCCATCCGATAGTCAAAAATTTTATCTTTTACCGCAAACATGGGATATTTATCCCATTGCTAGACAGGTTGAAAAACCTCTACAATTAATTCATTTTGCATTTGCATTTGTATTCTCAAGCGTTATTCGAATATTTTCTTTCATTTTAAATTCAGTAATTTCTTTATTTAATAAGGATTACGGCTCAGCGATTGCACAATTTATAAATGCTCATTATTTCTTTTTCTCTGGATTATTAATATTGATTGGCATCGTTTATTATGATGCAAACGTTGCTGCAATAGGAACATTTCCTGAAGCATGGAATCTGTCAATAAGAGAAGAAATTTCTGCTGGTGTAAAATCATTGGTTGTAAATGATACGTTTATTTCAATAACCAAAACAATCAGATCAACTGTTGTTATTTACCTTCTAAGACCATTTGATTTTTATCTCACATATTTACCATATTGGTTTACAATTGGCGCATTGGTTCTAATCAGCTGGAAATCTGTTGGAATTAGATTTGCGATTATTACTGCCATCCTTCTAGCATTCATCGGCGCTTGCAATATTTGGACTGAAGCAATGATTACTCTTTCATCAGTTCTTATCTCAGTTCTTTTATGTTTTGTAATTGGTGTGCCAATAGGTATCTTAGCATCTTACAGTAAGAGATTTCAAAATATCAACGAGGTAATATTAGATGCAATGCAAACATTGCCATATTTTTGTTACCTTGTTCCAGTTTTAATGTTTTTTGGTGGTGGGGCATTTTCTGCATTACTTGCAACAATTATATACTCCATACCTCCAATAATACGTTTAACTGTATTGGGCCTGTCTCAAGTTTCTTCCACATATTCAGAAGTATCAAAGTCATTTGGAGGCACTACAATTCAGACTCTCAATAAGATAAAATTTCCTCTAGCAGTTCCTAGTTTGGTTATGGGTTTCAATCAAACAGTCATGATGGCTTTTGCGATGCAGATTGTCACACCTCTCATTGGTGGTAAAGGGCTAGGTCTTGAGGTATTNAATGGCTTAGCTCGATCAGATACTGGTAGAGCTCTTGCTGCTGGCATAGGAATTTGTTTATTAGCCATGATAATTGACCGTATCAGTCTTGCATGGACAAAAAAGCAAAGAGATGCCCTAGGTTTATAGATCTAATTTATATACATATTTCCTGATACTTTTCTTCAAAAAATGTTGATAAAGCGGTTTACTTATTCATCTTTTTTGGTCTAGAATTATTTATTAATTAATTAATAAAAAGGGGAAATTAATGAAAAATTCATTATTTGCAAAAACTTTTGCTGCCCTGATTTTGTCTTCTTTTTTAGTTCTTTCGGCAGGTACTGCCAACGCTAAGCGTTTAACAGCTGCTGTTGCTGACTGGACTGGTGGAGAAATAACATGTCAGGTTGCAGTTGCTATCCTTGAAGAAGAGCTAGGCTACAGAGTTGATAGAATAGAATTCGCTTCAGGAACAGGTCTATGGGAAGCTATTGCTGCTGGCGATATTGACTTCGCATGTGAAAGTTGGCCAAGTTATGCTGAGGCTGACGATGTAATGCTCAACACTAATCTAATTTATGACGGAGAAGTTGTAAAAGAGTATTCTGGTGATGGATCTGTTGACGCGTACACAAGTGGTATCATTGGAATGTCAGATTACTATGTTCCAAAATACTTTGTTGACGCAAACCCAGATTTTAAAGACTGGCGTGATTTAAATAAATATAAAGATCAATTTTCTACACCTGAAACAGGTTCAAAAGGTAGATTGATTGGATGTCCAGTTGCTGGTTGGAACTGTCATGACCAAAAAAGATTAGATCTTTTAGGAATTGATTTTGAAGCATCAGAACTAGGTACTGAGGTTGCAGCTCTAGCGGAAGCTCAAGGAGCTTATGATAGAGGTGAAGCATTCCTTCTGTATCTTTGGGAACCACACTTTTTCTTNGGTAAGAATGAAATGGTTGGTGTAAAACTACCAGCATACAAATACTGTGATAGTTTTACTGAAGCTAATAACTGGCAAGATTGTGGAACTGCAGCATGGCCTGCTACAGGTTGGGATAAAGACTACACGATGAATTATATGAATCCTGAAGTTATGTCTAAACCTGAGAACGCTGAAGCAGTTGCATTCTTCAAAAAAATGGCTTTCTCTAACACGGATCAAGCAAAAATGCTTGTAAGAGTTGGTGACGACGGATTATCTGTCGAAGAAGCTGTTGCTGAATGGAAAAACAGTACAGACGAATGGAAAGCTTGGCTTCCGTAAGTCTAAATAGCTAAATCAGAAAATTAAGGCCTTGTTACTTTTGTGCAAGGCCTTTTTTTTAGTTAACTTTTATGATCACCTCATCAAGACATCCTTACTATTATACAATTAGCTTTGCNTTATTAATCGCTGCGGGTATGTGGGGTTTATTCTGGATCCCTCAAAGAGCGTTAGAGGCTGGTGGTTTAACGGGCGGATGGGCAACGATTTCTCAAATGGTTATACCTTTTGCAATGCTGCTTCCAATATCACTTTGGAGGCTCTATAAAGGTCAGTCTTTTGGCCTAGAGTATCCTCTAATTGGACTTTTGTTTGGAGGAGGTATTGCTTGCTACGCTAATAGTTTTTTACTGACAGATGTAGTTAGAGCTTTAATACTCTTTTATATAACCCCAGTTTGGACAACTATTTTTGAAATAGTATTTCTTAGACAAATTCCACGTTTTTATAGATACATAACATTAGCTCTTGCACTATCTGGTGTTTGGATAGTTTTTGGACAAGAAGGCGTGATACCCTTACCGCAAAATTCTGGTGATTGGATTGCTTTATTAGGCGGAATTCTTATTGCCGCATCAGCAGTTAGAATGGAGATAAAAAAGCCAGAGGGAATATATCCTATCTTATTTTCATTCTTTTTTTATGGNGGCTTATTTACATTAATACAATCATATTTCTTGAGCGACTACCTAGGTGATGCTCCATCAATAGAGTCATGGGTTGCAATGATGCCGTGGCTAATTTTAATTGCAATTTTATTTCATATACCGACAAATATAGTGATCTTAGGTGCACCAAGTAGAATTGGTGCAGGCATATTTTCTATAATTATACTTTTTGAAATAGTTGTGGGCACTTTCAGTGCTGCGGTATTAACAGATGAGCTTATTGGNTGGCGAGAAATATTAGGCAGCTCTTTCATNATATTTGCTGGATTAACNGAAATAATATTTGCATCAAAGACTGAAGAAGATACGGGCTAACTATAATTGATTGAGTACTTTAATGTGTTCAACTGTAGTACCACAACATCCACCTATAATTTGCGCTCCAGCATCCTTCCACTTTTTTGCTTCAATTAAATAATCATCAGGAGAAATTACATTGCTCATGTCGTAGTGTGGAAAATTAAATACCGCTACTTCTGGATACGCCATAACAGGAAGGTCATATACTTCTTTAAGTTCTTTAATACTTTGTTCTATTACATTAATTTCACAATGCATTATTCCTACAGCATCCAATTTATGATGTTTCACATTACTAATCATTTTTTTAAAACTATAGTCATAGTCTGTAGTAAGGGCTATCAACCCGTCTTTATTTCTAGATGAGAATCCAGCCCACACAGGCAATCCAGCCTTACTTGCTGAGTCAAAAATTATTTCAATTCGATCTGGTCGATACATTAACTCGAGTAGAATAAAATCACACCCATTATCGGCTAGAAAAAAAGCGAGCTCATCAAANGATTTTTGAAAATATTCGGGTGTGAGTTTTTTCTTAAATTTCTCTCTTTCTTCTTGTGTTTCAAAAGCATCCTCATACGGTATTTGATGAGATAAGGACCCAGCTATAAGNACATCATCTCTNCCACATTCCTCCCTNGCTTCTAGAGCTGCATTTATCGCACTTAGATTTATTTCTTTGAATTGATTATCTACCCCNGCAGTTTCTAAGATCATTCGATTTGTTGCATAAGTATTTGTAGTTATAATACTTGANCCAGCCTCAATATAATCTTTNTGTATTTGCTTCAATGTATCGCTNTCTANGGAGGCTGTGCCACACCAAGAATTATCCATTTTAATACCACGGTTTTCAAGTTCTGAACCAGTGGCCCCATCAAGAAGAATATTTTCTCCAGCATGAATACGTTTCATTAAATTTTCATATCTTTTGCTCATGATTATTTTTTAGCATTTNNAGTTTCAATTAGTAAGTAGAAACTTAGGAAAAGGATTTACTTTTTATGACTTTATGGTCTATAAGGTCTGATCATTAAGGAGAACAGAATGTCAAAAGGTATCATATACACCCCAAGGATTAGAAAATCACCTTTCTTTGAAGAGACACTAAAATACGGCGCTACCAATTTTACAACTTATAACCGTATGACGATGCCTGTTGGCTATACGACTCCTGAGGAGGAGTACCAATCATTAATAAACGATGTAACATTATGGGATGTGGCAGCAGAGAGACAAATTGAAATTATTGGAGAGGACGCCGCTAAATTTGTTCAGTATATGACGCCAAGAAATCTATCAACTTTTAAAGATGGGTTTTGTCGTTACGCATTTATGACAGATGAAAATGGTGGAATCATAAATGATCCATTAATTTTAAAGTTTAATGAAAATAAGTATTGGCTGAGTATTGCAGATTCAGATGCGATACTATGGTGTAAAGGCGTTGCTTTATCTGGTAAGTTTAATGTTAAAATTTCGGAGCCTGAAGCTTGTCCGCTTTCATTGCAAGGCCCGCGCGCAAAAGAACTCATGAGAAAAGCTACAAATGATGATCCAGTTATTATGGGATTAAAATATTATCAATTTATCGAAACTAACTTATTTGGATTAGATATCATCATTGCACGCAGCGGTTGGAGTAATCAGTTTGGATACGAAATTTATATAACAAGAGAAGTAGATGGTCCGGCATTATGGAATGCATTAATGGAAGCAGGAAAAGAGTTTAAAATTGTACCAAGTTGTCCTAATCAAATAGATAGAATTGAAGCCGGTATGATTTCCCACCAAGGAGATACCTCATTAGCTGAGAACCCTTTAGAACTAAACTTACCAAAATTTTATGATCTTGATCAAGAAGCGGACTTTGTAGGAAAAGATGCTCTCTTAAAAATAAGAGAAGAGGGCATTAAAAAACAATTCACAGGTTTTAAAATTTCAGGAAAGAAAATTGGTTATAATATGGCAAGAATACCATTGTTTGACAATAACTCTGAAAAAAAAGGATTTGTAACCAGCTGTATTTATAGCCCAAACTTTGGATGCAATATTGCCTTAGGGTTCATTGATATTGATTTAATTAATTCAGAAGAAGTTTATCAGATTGATCATGATGGAGAGAAACGAGAAGTTGAAGTTGTCCCTTTACCATTTAGTTCTAGACTCGAAAAAATGGAATAATGATTTCAAGAAGTAGAGTTAATCAACTTTTATTCCTCTCAATAATTATATTAGCAGTCGTCGCTGGTTGGGCAGTTTCTGAATTATTTAGAGACAATACTTCAGAAGTATCAAACAACATTGATTTAAAATTTACAGCAGTTGACCATTTTGGAGTTGATGTAAGTGAAAGAACTTACAGCGGATATAGTAAAGTATTCTTTTTTGGCTTTACTCATTGCCCAGATATTTGTCCAATTAGTGCAAATCTTATGAGCAATGCCATTGATCAATTAAATAGAGAAAACCATTCAATAGAAAATATAAAATTTTTCTTTGTAACAGTTGATCCTGCTAGGGATAACCCTGACCGATTAAAAGAATTTCTTAGCAACTTTAGCAATAATTTAATTGGTTTAACGGGGACACATGAAAATCTTATGCCAATATGGAAAGATTTTTTTGTACATGTAGAGCCGGCAACAAATTCAGAACATCAAAATTATTTAGGTACATCTGAACAATCTGATGAAATAAGTAATAAAGAAAAAAACTACATGGTTCAACATACTGCTTTCTATTATATTTTTGATGATAATGATGTATTAAGAAGCATACTTCCCTTTGGTTCTAGTATTGAACAAATGGTTGAAGATTTAAAAAATCTATAACAATGTATAAAATATCAATATTTATTTTTTTTGTTTTATTGTCTTGTTCCGAAATAATAGAAACAAATAAATATAGAGAATTGGCATCTGAACAAGCATCAAAAAAAAATTGTGATGCTAATGTTGAGCTTCTTTTAAAACATGAAAAGACTGAATTATGGGCATCTTATCATAACAAAGATAAAAACTTATTATGCGTTTTAACTTGTGTTAACGATGTCTGTATGTTTTCGACAGAGAGAGATTAAGGGTTGTATAAAGCACTAATAATAGTTTTGTTTTTAGTTTCTACAAAAATTGGAGCTGCTCACCAATTTCAAAAAGATCATATTAATATAAATCACCCACACATNAAGTTTGTAATTTCATCAGGCCCTGCAGCTGGATATATGAAAATAGTAAACATGGGTTTCGAGACAGATCGTTTAATTAAAGTTGTTACCGACTTTGCAGATACTGAGTTACATTATTCAAGTGTAGAGAATGGAATAGTTACAATGAGTAAAGTTGATTTTATTGAAATCCCTCCACAAAAAGCTAAATCGCTCAAACCCGGCACGCATCATATAATGTTTTCAAATTTTAGTATTGAATTAACTCATGGAATAAGTTTAGAAGGGTCTTTAGTATTTGAAAATGCAGGCGAGATCAAAGTGCTTTTTGAGGTTGAAACTCAAAAAAGTTTAGATGATCATACAGAACATTAATGAAAACATTTAAAATTGAATATATCACCACACTTTTTTTTCTCACCTTGCTAATTGCTTTAGCTTGGTACTATTTATTCCTCATGGCATCTAATCCAATGGACTCAATGATGCAAAATAAAAATCCAATGACAATGTCAATGGAAACCGCGTCAGAAAATGAAATGTCAATGAACTCGATGTCTGATACAGAAATGACTATGGACTCAATGAATATGAATGAAAAAAACTCATCAATCAATTTTCTTATGATGCCAATGACAGGAAAGTGGACAATAAATGATTTTATCGTGATGTTCGTAATGTGGACCGTCATGATGTTTGCGATGATGCTTCCATCTACATTTATCTTTTTAAATATTTTTAGAATGATGAGATCGAATATGCAAATATCGTCGAATATTATTATTGAGATGATAGTGATTTCATTCACTTATATTTTAATTTGGACAATTTTTTCACTTATTGCATGTACTCTTCAATATATTTTTCACAATAACGGAGTAGTCGATATGATGGGAACATTACAAAATAATATTCTTGCAGGATTATTTCTTGTTGGAGCAGGTGCATTTCAATTTACAAGTTTGAAAGATACATGTCTTGAGAAATGCAGAAACCCCTTATCGTTTCTAATGGCTGGTCCTATTAAAGGATACGGAAATGTTGCCTATGTGGGTCTAAAGCATGGTTTATTTTGCTTAGGGTGTTGCTGGGTTCTTATGCTTCTGCTTTTTGTAAATGGAGTTATGAATTTACTTTGGGTTGTCGCAATAACAATAATTGTATTGGCTGAAAAAATGCTGCCTTACGAGAAACTTAGCTCTAGATTTCTGGGCATTCTTCTTGTAGGTTGGGGGGCGTATTTAATACTTATTTAACTATATGACTGTAAATCCACTAAACTTACATTGGGAAATAAAAGGAAATTTTTTGCTGAATTGTAACTGCGATGTATTTTGCAATTGTCCGATGTCCCTGGGGAGAGCGGTTCCAAATTCACCAAATGGTAAATGCTTTTCATGGTGGGGAATTAATATCGAAGAAGGATACGCAGAAGAAAAGTGGTCTGGATTTAACCCTATCAAAAGAGAGTCTAAAGGAATTATGGATTTAAGTGGTTTAAATGTTGCTATTCTTTTAGAAGTTCCTGGCCCTTTAGGTTCAGGCGGTTGGACAGCAGGATTATATATTGACGAAAAAGCATCTGATGATGCAGCTGATGCGCTCGCAGTTATTTTCTCAGGTCAAGCAGGTGGACAAACAGGTTGGTTTAGACATATGATTGCAAACTTCCTTGGCGTAAAAAGATGTTCTATATCATATAAAGAAACCGACGATGGATGGTCGTTTACAATTCCAGAAATCTTAGATGGTCGAATTGAACATGAGCCAGGAAAAGAGAGAGGCGAAGTAGTAAAAGTATCAAACTTAAAATATTGGGTTGCGCCAGAAATAATTGTTTGCAAAGGATCAAAAAGAAGTAGGATTAGAGATCACGGCCGTAATTGGGATTTCACAGGTGGAAGTGCCGAATATTGTGCTGTTGATTGGGCCGGACCATAATTCATATGAAAAACAAAGCTAAAGTTGTCGTCATNGGTGGCGGTGTAGTTGGAGTTAGTACGCTTTACCACCTTGCAAAAAAAGGATGGTCTGATGTAGTTTTGTGCGAACGCAAAGAACTTACATCAGGTTCGACGTGGCACGCTGCGGGTTTGATGCCTTTATTCAACATGAGTTACTCTGTTGGTCAAATCCATAAATACTCAGTTAAATTTTATCAAGAACTTGAAAAAGAAACTGGTCAAGATGTTGGCTTTAGGCAAGTAAGTAATATTCGACTTGCTGAAAACCAGGATAGAATGGATGAGTATCGTCAATATGCAGGTGTTGCGGAAACAATAGGTGTTAAAGTCAATTTTTTAACTCCCGAAGAAGTTCAAAAAGTTTGGCCGCTTTGTTCAACTGAGGGCTTAGTGGGTGCTATACAGCACCCTGAGGATGGATACATACAACCCAATGATCTTACGCAAGCTCTAGCAAAAGGAGCAAGAGCGCTTGGAGCTGAAATTTACAGACAAACAGCAGTCATAGGACTTGAACAGTTACCAGATGATAGTTGGATTGTTACAACTGATAAAGGTGAAATCAAATGTGATATTGTTGTTTCATGCTCGGGAAATTTTGTCAGGCAAACCGGAGAAATGGTTGGATTAGATATCCCAGTGATACCTGTTGAGCATCAATATATNGTTACAGAAGCTCATCCTAAAATTCTAGAAAGACAAAAAGAAGGCCTTCCTGAAATGGGTGTACTTAGAGGATCTGACGGCGCATGGTATATGCGTGAGGAAGCTGGTGGATTAATTCTTGGACCATATGAAAATGGTGCACCATGTTGCTATGTCAATGGACCTAGCAAAGACTGTGAGTATGAATTATTCCAAGAAGACTTAGACAGACTTGGCCCCCATATAGAGCATGCCATTCACAGAGTTCCTATTTTTGGAGAAGCAGGAATTAAGAAAGTTTATAATGGTGCTATTTGTTATACTCCAGATGGAAGCCCAATTATCGGTCCAGCATGGGATAGAAAAAATTTATATTTAAATGACGGTCATTCGTTTGGCGTTACAGCTGCTGGTGGTGCAGGCTGGCAGATCGCAGAATGGATTGTTGATGGCGAACCGACTATTGATATGCTCGGGGTTGAACCCAGAAGGTTTGGCGATTACGCATCAAAATCATATTTAATCAAAAAAAATGAAGAGGCTTATGCNAACGTTTTCACAATCCATTATCCTGATGAAGAAAGGCCCGCAGGCCGGCCATTAAGACAAGCTCCTTGTTATGATAGGCTGAAAAATTTAGGTGCAGTGTTTGGTCAAAAGTTTGGTTGGGAGCGCGCAAACTGGTTTGCTCCNGAAGGAGTTCCTCAAGAAGACGATTGGTCATTCAGGCGNTCAGCTTGGTTTGAGCACATTGGAAATGAATGTAAAAATGTAACAGAAAATGTAGGTCTTTTAGATATGACCGCATTTGCAAAATGCAGAATAAGCGGACCAGGAGCAGAAGAATTCCTAGATAATTTAGTTGCTAATAAATTGCCAAAAAAGATAGGAAGGACAAATCTCTGTCATGCTTTGAATTCTAAAGGAGGAGTACACTCAGAATTTACAATAATGAGAGAGTCTCATGACAGTTTTTATTGTGTTTCTGCTGGAGCTTGGCAGCGGCTGGACCATGATTGGGTAAAAAAACATATGCCCGATGACAGAAGTGTAAAATTTGAAAATATTACAAATCAAATTGGAGTATTAGTTGTCGCTGGTCCGAAGTCGAGAGAACTTCTTCAAAGAGTATCTGAGGATGATTTCACAAATGAGGGTTTCCCATGGCTATCTGGTAAAAAAGTAAAAATTGGTGCTGCAGAAACACTTGCAATAAGAGTAAATTTCGTTGGCGAATTAGGATGGGAAATCCACTCACCAATTGAAGTACAAAATCATATATTCGATACATTAATGGATGCAGGAAAAGATCTGGGTTTAAAGCCTTTTGGCATAAGAGCAATGGACTCTTTGAGAATTGAGAAATCCTACAAACTAATTGGTACAGAATTATCAATTGAATACGCAGGATATGAGTCAGGAATAGACAGGTTCATTCACCCAAACAAAGGTCAATTCATAGGCAGAGATGCATTAGTTCAGTGGAGAGAAAAAGGTTTTGAAAATTCCTTCGTAACTCTTGAAGTTCATGGTGTCAAAGATGCTGATGTGCTTGGCAATAATCCAATATATGCTGATGGCAAAGTTATTGGTCGCGCTACAGGTGGAAATTTTGGCTTTCGAGTTAATAAGTCTCTCGCTTTAGCTATGGTCAATCCAGCTCATTCAGAAGTAGGCACAAAGTTAAAGATCGATATTTTGGGAGATATGTTTGATGTAACGGTAATACCTGAAAGTCCATACGATCCTGAGAATCAGAAACTTAGATCTTAGCTACTTGAAAAAGTGTCAGAAGCTTTAAAAGTTTACGAACAGCTCTGTAAAGATAAGCATATTGAACATAATATTAAGCAAAAAGATCTAGTTATTGAATTAGATAAATTTTTGTCAGGTTCGAGCAGAAATTTTATAAAAAAACTATTTCGATATAATTTAAATCAAAAGAAATGCTTTTATTTATACGGGGGAGTGGGCATTGGAAAAACACTCATTATGGATTTATTCTATGATGACGTAAATTTAAAAGAAAAACAAAGAGTCCATTTTCATGAGTTTATGATTGATATACATGATCAATTACACCAACTCAGAAATGAAAAAAATTCNAGAGATTTTATAATTTCAAAACTTGTAAAAGGNATTAAATCGAAATCAANTCTNATATTTTTTGATGAATTNCAGGTCACAAATATAGCTGACGCNATGATTCTNGGACATTTNTTNGAGGAGTTCTTTAAAAATAATATTTTAATTGTATTAACTTCTAATTCCAGCCCAGAAGACTTATACAAAGAAGGGCTGCAAAGAGAACTTTTTATTCCATTTATTAATTTAATTAAAAANAANTCTCTAATTCATCATCTATCAATAGACATTGACTATAGAACAAGATCATTAAAAGAAGAAAAGAACTTTTTTTTATCAAATTCACCGGTTAGCAAGCTTAAAATAAATGATATTTTTTCTATCCATTCAAATAAAACTTCAGTCGAGGATAAAGTAATAAGTGTGAAGAAGAGAAATTTTGTTGTTAAGAATTTNTCTAATAGAATAGCTCGTTTTCAATTCAATGAAATTTGTGGAGATGATAGAGGCACTGAAGACTACCTCGAGTTAATTAAATTAATTGATAGATTAATCGTTGAAAATGTTCCAAATTTTGGAAATACAAATTCTAATCTTCAAGAAAGATTTATTAATTTAATTGATGTTCTCTATGATAATAAAATTAAATTATATTTAAGCACAGAAAAAGAAATAAGNGATCTTGGAAGTGCATATCATTTGAAAGATAAATTTAACAGAACCATAAGCAGACTTCTAGAAATGAAATCACAATAATTACAAATGAAAATAGCAGTAATAGGAGCGGGAATAGTTGGTATTTCTTCAGCTAATTGGCTTAAGAAGTACGGTCAAGATGTGACTTTGTATGATATGAATGATCCTGGATCACANGCAAGTTACGGCAATGCTGGAACTTATGCAAAATATGCAAATATACCAACAAATTCATCATCCTATTTTTATTTATTTCCATATCTATTGCTAAACAAAAACAGCCCCTTATTCATTAGCTTAAAACGATTAAATGAAACATTTCCTTGGATTATTAAATACTTGAGCAATTGCAGAAATGAAAAAGTTAACCACACTGTTCAACATTTAACAACTTTACTGTCACATATGGATGATGGTTATGAAGATCTATTCAACGAAGCAAATGCAGAAGATTATATTTCAAGAGAGTCTATTATGTATGGATGGTCTACAAAATTATTTTTTAATGCTGCAAAACGAGATTTTTCTAAAAGAGAAGAAACAGGCGTTAAAATAACAACTCTNAGTCGAGATGATATTTCTGATCTTGAACCTAATATTAATAATATCTTTTACAAAGGNGCCTTATTTGAAGGTAGTTATTTTGCNAAAAGTCCGATCAAGGTNAGCGAAGCATTAATGAAACTGTTTATTAAAAAAGGAGGAAAATTCAAAAAAGAGAAAGTTATATCCATCAAAAAAACTGAAACTAATCAAATAAATATTAAAACAAACTCAGGAGAGACCCTGCACGATAGAGTCGTGATTACATCCGGAGTATGGTCTAATGATCTGCTTAAACATATAGGCGACAAAGTGCCACTNGAAGCTGAGAGGGGCTACCATTTGGTCAATCCAGAATTGAAGAATATTGTAAAAAGACCAATATCTTGGCAAGAACGAGGAACATATTTTACACCTATGTCTGACGGTCTAAGAACGGGTGGAATTGTTGAATTTGGAGCGTTAAATGAAACAAAAAATGAAAGAGTCCTTAACTTTTTAAACCGGGCATTAAAGGAAGTTTTTCCCTCAGCAGACCTTCCTCAAAAAACATGGGTAGGGTTCAGGCCATCGGTGCCTGACTCTCTTCCAGTGATTGGACAATCTCCAAAAAACCCTTATATTTATTATAATTTTGGCCATCAACATATTGGGTGGTCATTAGGTGGCATATCAGGAAAACTGGTTGCACAACAAATTTGCGCAAACAATACAGATTTAGATTTGTCACCGTATTCTGTAAAGAGGTTTAAGTTATGAAATACTCACTATACAATTTAGTTAAGAATTCATTTTCTTATCATGAGAATTGGGAAAAAGCATGGAGCAGTCCTGATCTTAAACCTGAATATGATGTAGTAATAGTTGGAGGCGGCGGCCATGGATTAGGAACTGCCTATTACCTAGCAAAAGAATTTGGTGTTAAAAATATTGCTGTTCTTGAGAAGGGATGGATTGGTGGGGGTAATACAGGACGTAACACAACCATAATAAGATCTAATTACTTATGGGATGAAAGTGCAGCTCTNTATAATCATGCTGTTAATTTATGGGAAGGCCTATCTAGTGAGCTTAATTTTAATGTAATGTTTTCACAAAGAGGTTTATTTCACTTAGCGCATTCAGTTCATGACATGCAAGAAATTACAAGGAGAGGTTACTCTAATTATTTAAATGGTATTGACGCTGAAATTCTAAATCAGGATCAAGTTGCAAAAAAAATACCTCATATTAATGTTAATGGCAGGTATCCTGTTTTAGGGGCTTTACTTCAGAGGCGAGCGGGAACGGCGCGTCATGATGCTGTAGCATGGGGGTATGCAAGAGCGGCAGAAAATCTTGGTGTCGATATAATTCAAAACTGTGAGGTTAAAGGAATAGATATTTCAAATGGCAAGGTTGTTGGATTACAAACAACAAAAGGTTCTGTTAAAGTTGATAAAGTTGGTCTCGTACCTGCTGGACACTCCTCAGTATTAGCTAATATGGCAGGTTTTTCTCTCCCAATAAACTCTGTACCCTTACAGGCTTTAGTAAGCGAGCCTGTTAAACCAATTCTAGATTGTGTCATCATGTCAAACTCCGTTCATGTTTATGTAAGTCAATCAGATAAAGGTGAACTAGTGGTTGGAGCAGGTTCTGATGCCTATAACTCATATTCTCAGCGTGGATCCTTTGATATGATTGAACATATGATGGCTCCTTTAGTTGAATTATTTCCAATATTCTCAAGACTAAAAATGCTTCGCAGCTGGGGCGGCATTGTAGATGTAACCCCAGATAGAAGTCCAATAATAGGCAAGACCCCTGTAAAAGACTTGTTTATTAACTGCGGTTGGGGAACTGGGGGATTCAAAGCAACTCCAGGGTCAGCTCATGTATTTGCTGAGACAGTTTTTAGAGGAGAGCCAAATGATATTGCAGCTCCTTTTTCATTAGAAAGACATTTCTCGGGAGCCTTAGTTGATGAAGCTGCAGCGGCAGCAGTTGCTCATTAATAATTTTTTTTATGTTTATAATTAATTGTCCATATTGTGGGGAAAGAGATCAGACAGAATTCACATGTCACGGCGAAGCTCACATTGCAAGGCCAGATAACCCATCTGAAATAAGTGATGAAGAATGGGGCAGGTATCTTTTTTTCAGAGAAAATCCAAAAGGAACCCATTTTGAAAGATGGACTCACGATCATGGATGCAGACGATGGTTTAATGTAATGAGAGATACTGTCACAGATCAAATAATAAAAACATATAAAATGGGTGAAGCGAAGCCGGAGATATCAAATGAGTAATCAAAATAGGACAATTTACGGCGGTAAAGTAAATAGGGAAAAGCCAATTAACTTTGTTTTTAACGGAAAGTCTTATATTGGGTATCAGGGTGATACGTTAGCTTCTGCGTTATTAGCTAACGATGTTCATTTAATAGGTAGAAGTTTTAAGTATCATCGCGCAAGAGGAATATTAACTGCAGGTTCGGAGGAGCCAAATGCAATTGTTCAATTAGGACTTGGAGCACGAACAGAGCCAAATATTCGTGCAACAGAAGTAGAGCTTTATGAAGGTCTAGAAGCTTCTAGCCAAAATTGTTGGCCATCAGTTAATTTTGACATTGGAGCAATGAACAACTTTCTATCAAGAATATTCCCTGCAGGTTTTTATTACAAAACATTTAAATGGCCTCCAAGCATGTGGTTATTTTATGAGCATTTCATAAGAAAAGCTGCTGGGTTAGGTCAGTCACCTACAGCAAAAAACCCAGATAGATATGAACAGAAATTTTATTACACTGATATCACTATTGTAGGTGGTGGCATCTCAGGTTTACTCGCAGCTTTGGGCGCAGGNCGNTCGGGNTGTAAAGTNTTACTTATAGATGAAAATCCAGAATTAGGAGGATATCTNCTNGATTATAATTTTAGNATCAATGANAAAGANGGAAANAANTGGCTGAANAAAATCATNGANGAATTAAANGGNTTAGCNAATGTTNNAATTCTCAAAAGAACNACNGCAATGGGGTATTATGATTACAANTATTTAACGGCNNTAGAAAAAGTTACTAATCACCATGTAGAATTTTCAAGCACTTTACCGAGAGAGAGATATTGGCGTATACGTTCAAAAAAAGTTATTTTGGCACAAGGAGCTTTTGAAAGACCACTTGTTTTTGCCGACAATGATAGACCNGGTATNATGATGGCNTCTGCAGGTCAAAAGTANCTNTCTAGGTACGGAGTATTACCAGGTAAGTCAGTTGTACTTTTTACAAACAATGACCATGCTTATTTAACCGCTTTTGANTTTGTNGAAAAGGGNGCTAAAGTNACAGTNGTAGATACAAGAGATCTTTTAAATGCAANAATTAGTGAAAAATGTAAATCATTAAATATAACAGTTTTTAAGTCTTATTCAGTTATTAAGACCTATGGAGATAAGAAAGTAAACAAAATTGAAATACAGCAAGTTGACAAAGATCAAAATCAACTAACAGGAGAAGTTGAAAATATTCAAACTGATTGTGTTTTAATGTCTGGCGGTTGGAACCCAGCGGTTCAACTGTTTAGTCAATCAAGAGGTAAATTAAAATACGATCTTAAGATAAATACTTTTGTTCCTGATAAAATCATCGAAAACCAAAAAATAATTGGTTCGAATAATGGTCAGTTTAATCTGCAAGAAAATCTTAATGAATCNTTTGAAGCAGGAATAGCAGCAGCTAATGAACTTAATTTCAATAGCGTTGAAAAAGTTAATTGGACTGGAAAAGAAGAGATAGAGTTCACACATTCTGATGTTGAGCCATATATGTTAGGTAAGAAAAAAGTTACAAAAGGATCTAAACATTTCATTGATTTTCAAAACGATGTAACTGCTGCAGATATTTTTCTAGCGCAACGAGAAGGCTATATCAGTGTAGAACATACAAAAAGATATACAACAACTGGAATGGGCACTGATCAAGGAAAAACATCCAATGTTAATGCATTGGCTTTAATGTCTCATATTCATAATAAACCTGTCGACGAAATAGGTCACACAACTTTTAGACCGCCTTATGCTCCTCAGACGATTGGAGCTATAGCCGGAAGAAGCGTTGACAAGCTTTTTGACCCTGAACGAAAAACATCAATGCATGAATGGCATGTTGAAAATAAAGCTGTATTTGAGGATGTTGGGCAATGGAAAAGACCATATTATTTTCCTCAAAACAAAGAGGATATTCACCAAGCAGTTAAAAGAGAATGTTTAGCAGTAAGAAATAGCTTGGGCATATTAGATGCATCAACCCTTGGAAAGATTGATCTACAAGGGCCTGATGCCGCTAAATTCCTCAATATGATTTATACAAACGCTTGGTCAAAACTTGAAATTGGCTCATGCAGATACGGATTAATGTGCAATGAGCATGGCATGATATTTGATGATGGGGTTACAAGTAGGTTGGGAGAAAATCATTATCACATGACAACGACAACTGGCGGTGCTGCGAGAGTAATGTCCTGGTTAGAAGAATTTCTACAAACAGAATGGCTTGATATGAAAGTGTTTTGCACCTCAGTTACTGAACAGTGGGCTGTGCTGTCTATATCGGGACCAAATTCAAGAGAATTTTTAAAAGATTTAACAAATATTGATTTATCAAAAGAAAATTTTCCATTCATGAAATTTAGAGAAGGGGAAGTTTGCGGAGTTAAAGCAAGAGTATTCAGAATTAGCTTTACTGGAGAGTTAAGCTATGAGGTTAATGTTCCTGCGCGTTATGGACGTTATGTTTGGGAAAAATTTATGGAACATGGGAAAAAATACAATATTACTCCATATGGTACAGAGACAATGCATGTATTGCGAGCTGAGAAAGGATTTATAATCGTTGGACAAGATACAGATGGAAGTGTCACACCAAGTGATATGAATATGGATTGGATTGTTTCAAAGAAGAAAGAAGATTTTCTTGGAAAGAGATCCTTTACGAGATCTGATACCGTTAGACATGATAGAAAAAAATTTGTTGGACTCTTAGTTAATGACAAAAAAACAATTCTTCCAGAAGGATCACATATCGTTGAAAAGGCATTAAAACAGCCACCGATGAAAATGTTAGGACATGTTACATCTAGTTATTACAGTCCTACTTTAGGTTATCCAATCGCTCTAGCGATGTTAAAAGATGGCTTTAGTAAAATGGGTGAACAAGTAGTTGTACCACTTATGAATGGCAAGATTATTGAAGCTACTGTGACAGATACAATATTCTACGACAAAGAAGGTAAGAGAAATAATGAGTAATCAACCGCAAATTTTTTCCCCTCTTACACAAAAAGAAAAAATCGCTTCGGATAATATTTCATTGGAGCTAATTGANTTTNTAGGAAAAATTAATNTGAGATTAAAGGAAGATGACTGTGCAAGCAAGAGANGCAGTNGAAAAATACCTTACATATAGCCTTCCAAAAAGTGCTGGTGAAGTCACTGGAAATAATGAGACTAGAGTTTTGTGGTTAGGACCAAATGAATATTTGTTATTAAGTGAAGATGAAAAAAAAGACAATGTTATCAATGGATTAAGAGAAATACTTTCAGATTTATTTTGCGCAATTACCGATGTATCTGATTATTATTTGACGATGAGGCTTAGTGGCCCAAAAAGTATTGAAGTCTTAACAAAAGCTTGCCCTCTTAATTTTGATCAATATCTCACAAAAGGGAATTCTTGCGCTCAATCATATATAAGTAAGGCAACTGTCCTAATTGACAGATTATCAGATGACCTAGTTTTTGATATATCAGTTAGATGGAGTTTTGCTGATTATTTATGGGATTGGTTAGCGGATTCAAGCAATGAATTTATTTTAAGCGAAAAGTAATTATTGTGAAAGTATCATTATTACTTGCCTTATCTCGATCAGTTTTTAAAAAATGCCCACAATGCGGAGAAGAAAAAATTTATAAGCAATATTTGAAACTGAAACCTTATTGCAATAATTGTAATGAAAAGCTCTCAATTTACAGAACGGATGATTTTGGTCCTTGGCTTACAATTATTATTGTTGGACACATCATTGTTCCTTTAGTTTTNTATATAGAACAAAACTATTCACCTCAGTTATGGTTGCAGGCAATTACATGGATACCAATTACAATACTGACCGTACTTTATATGCTTCCAATATCAAAAAGTATATGCCTGGCTATATTGTGGAGCTTAAAGGATAAATAATATGAGATTAGTTTTATTGTTATTATTTTTATTTTATGCTGCATCAGCAAGCACTGAAAACCTGCCACAACCCCCCGCACATCATTTATCGGATGGAACTTATGCAAACACTAATGGAGTACCATATGAAAGTAGTTTTAAAAAACTAATGCAATGGAGTTGGGAGAGAAGAAGTAAGGATTTATCGACATTTAAATTTGAAATGGAGAAACCAAATTATAAAGAAATATATAACAATAATAACATTGTTACTACATGGATTGGGCATGAGACTTTTTTATATCAAAACAAGGATATAAATGTGCTTACAGATCCACATTTTACTGATCGAGCCTCACCATTAAGTTTTGCTGGACCAAAGAGATATATGCCACCCGGTATGGAAATTGATGATTTACCAAACATTGATGTCGTAACAATTTCTCATAGTCATTATGACCACCTTGATTATAGAAGTGTAAAATTAATCTCGGAAAAATACGAAGATGTGCTTTTTTTAGTCCCACTGGGTCTTGAAGAATGGTTCATAAATAAAGGGATAAAAAATGTGAGAGAACTTGATTGGTGGGACTCAATTAAAGTTAGTGATACAGAAATTACTTTTGCTCCTGTGCAACATTGGTCGGCAAGGGGCTTATTTGATAGAAATGAAACTTTATGGGGAGCTTGGCATTTTAAAAACTATTATCACAGCTTTATTCATTTAGGTGATACAGGCTATTCTGATGATTTTAAAGAAATCAGAAAAAGATTAGGGTCAGTTGATTTAGCTGCTATTCCAATCGGTGCTTACGAGCCAAGATGGATCATGGAAGTTTCACACATGAATCCTGAAGAGGCAGTTATGTCTTTCTTGGATTTAGAAGCTTCTAAAGCCATTGGCATGTCTTGGGGAACATTTATTTTGACCGATGAGCCTGTAAGAGAGCCGCCTCAAAAGTTAATTGAAGTCGTCTCAAAATATAATATTTCTCAAGATAGATTTTTCACATTAAAGCATGGAGAAACTTACTTAGATAATTGAAGTTTAATTTTTGAAAGTAAGTAAAGAGACAAAAAAGAAATAAAAAAGCCTAATATTAATGAACTTAAAGCCGTTTCAAGCTCTATAGGCAAGTTCACTTTTTCAAAAGCTAAATTTAGAAATTCATTAAACAAAAGAAATAAAAATAATGCCAAAAAGCATGATGTGTAGTGAGCAAATGCATTTGAAGTACGAACAAAATTAAATTGTTTGTAGTCAATATCTTTGCCGATAAAGAAACCAATCATTAGACCTCCGATTGCTATTGCTGCTTCATTACCATGTGCAGTCGGCCATGTAAGATAAAATAAAAGAAAGATTACAACTAATGATAAATATTTTGTAAAGGNATTGAATTTAATATTTTCTCTTTCAATGTTTTTGTAGATAAGGTCTGAAATGTAAAGAGTAGCTAATCCAACAACCAAGCCCCCTAAAATATCTCCAATATCATGAACTCCCAAGTAAACTCGGCTTAGAGGCACCCCAAAGAGAAAAATTATTGAAAGTGATTTCACAAATAAATTCTTCACATTTAAGGCTATATAAAGCCAAATCACGACCGCAATTTGAGTGTGACCACTTGGAAACCCGAATGAAGTTTCAGTTTGAAGCCATGGATCAATATTAAGAGCAAAATCCGGCCTAGGATCTTGAAAAATATCTTTCAGAAATGAATTTATAATTGCGGAAAAGAAAACTATTACAAGAAGTTTGCCAAAAACTTTTCGGTCATAACACCAATAAATAAATGGGATAAACATGAATAAAAAATCTCGATATCCCAACCATGTAAAAAATTCAAATATAGGAGTTAAATAGGGTGTTCGAATATTGACTACCCAACTAATGTCATTAAGTAAACTATAAATCATGAATATCTGTTGTATTTGTGGTTTTATTAATTATATATCAAAAAATCATTAATTAGATATTTAAATGAAAGCAATAGGATACAACTCATACGGAGATATTGATAATCTTGAAATTTTAGAGGTTGCTGAGCCAAGACCTAAAAGATCAGAAGTAATTGTAAAGATCGAGGCCGTATCGCTTAATCCAGTTGATATCAAAAAAATGCAAGGTGGGTTTAAGCCCATAACCAATCTGAATAAATTTCCTATATTCACTGCCTGTGATTTCAGTGGTGAAATTACTGAAATTGGAAGAGATGTAGGAGCTTTTAAAGTTGGTGATAAAGTATTTGGCATGACAGATATATTATTCAATGGAAGTGCCGCAGAAAAAATTAAAATTTCTCAAAAGTTAATTTCACTTGTACCAAAAAATATCAAGTTGCACGAAGCGAGTGCCATTCCTCAAGTAGCAAACACATCGTTGCTAGCATTGCGAAATATTGCCTCAATTCGAAAGGGACACAAGATCTTAATTAATGGTGCATCCGGAGGAGTGGGTTCTTTTGCAATTCAAATGGCAAAAATATATGAAACAGAAATAACTGCGGTAACAAGTGATAGAAATTACGAATGGATTAAAAATGATTTTAATATAGATGACGTAGTTGATTATACAAAAGAAGATATTTTATCTTCATCAAAAAAATATGATATCGTTTTTGACGCAAATGGAAATCTATCTTTTCCCAACGCATCAAAAATATTGTCGGCTAACGGAATATATGTGACTACAAAAAATAATATCTACAATAATATAGATGTGGCAAAACAACTGTTTCAAAGAAAAAAATCAAGAGTTGTATTATCTGGCAGAACATCAACTGCAAATTTAGATTTATTTAGAATGTGGATTGAAGATGGAAAGATTAAGCCCATCATCGAAAAAATATTTTCTTTTGATCAATATCTTGATGCTTANAATCATCTCAAAAGTGGTCGCGCAAAAGGCAAAATACTTTTAACCTTTAATTAAAATATGTCTGACATTGAGGTAAAAAATATNATTAATCCTNTTCCCGCAACAGACGGTGCTGGAGTAAAATTAAAAAGAAGTATAGGTGTGGAGCCAAANTATTTTGATCCTTTTTTAATGTTGGANGAATTTGGTTCTGAAGACAGCAAGGACTATATAGCTGGTTTTCCATCACATCCTCATAGAGGAATAGAGACAGTGACTTATATGCTGGCTGGAGAATTTGAGCATAAAGATAGTACTGGNGGAGAAGGAAGAATGACAGCAGGTGATGTGCAGTGGATGAAAACTGGCAGTGGAATTATTCATTCCGAAATGCCCGCTATGAAGGAGGGCAAGCTTCACGGTTTTCAGTTATGGATTAATATGCCTGCTAGCTTAAAAATGAGTAAGCCTGAATATCATTATATTGATGCCAACGAGATGAGTATGCATCACGATGAAGATAAAAAAATTAAAGTAATTGCTGGAAAATTTGAGAACGCTGAAGGGCCGATTAAAAAGCATAATGTTGAGCCAATATTCTTTGATGTTGAACTTAAGCAAAATAAGCAGTTTAGTTTTTCAATACCCAAATCGCATAACAGTTTTGTTTACTTGGTTGATGGCAGAATAAAAATCGGTAACCTTTCTCATGATAATATTGAGGGATCTAAACTAGTATTGTTGACAAATGGCAATAATTTGAAAGTATNCGCTGAAACCAATGCTAAGTTTTTATTAATCGCAGGTGAACCAATTGGTGAAAGAATTGCTCGTGGCGGACCATTTGTAATGAATACCAAAAGTGAGATCATTCAAGCGATTAATGACTATAATAATGGAACATTTGTAAGATAAGGAAAAATATGAGTATTTATGACATTGAAGTAAAAGACATTGATATGAACTCTATCAAAATGGAAAAATTCAAGGGAAAAACTCTATTAATTGTAAACGTAGCAAGTGCTTGTGGTTTTACACCGCAATATACTGGCTTACAAAATCTCTATGATAAATATAAAGACAAAGGGTTAGAAATTTTAGCATTTCCNTGTAATCAATTTGGTGCCCAAGAAAAAGGGACGAATGAAGAAATAAAAGATTTTTGTGGCACAAAGTATAATGTATCCTTTCGCCTGTTTGATAAGATTGATGTTAATGGAGAAAATGCATCACCTCTTTTTGTTAAGCTTACTGAAGAAGCAGGCAGAGAGATACAGTGGAATTTTACAAAGTTTTTAATCAATAAAGAAGGTGAATTTGTTAGAGGTTTTGGTACACAAAAAAAACCTGAAGAGATTGAAGAGCATATAAAAGCTATTATTTAAGATGTCAGACAGATTAAAAGAAATTTTTGTTGAACCACAAACTTGCTATAAATTTACTGAAAAGGAAGTTGCAAACGATACACTGAATGAACTTTATAATCTTGTTAAATGGGGCCCAACCTCGTTTAACTCTAGTCCAATGAGATTAAAGTTTCTTAAAAGTAGTACCTCAAAGGAAAAGCTGTCAAAATTAGTGAGTGATGATAATATTAGCAAAGTTATCAACGCACCTGTATGTACAATTATTGGAATGGATATAGAATTTTGGCGTGATCTTCCCAGAAACTATTTACGTGAGGATGCTAAGCAATATTTTGAAAATGATACAACCAAGTCTGAGGTTACAGCTTTTAGAAACTCATCAATTCAGGGAGGTTACTTTATAAAAGCAGCAAATTCCCTTGGTTTATCAGTAGGNCCAATGTCTGGCTTCTCAAATGATCTGGTTGATAAAGAATTTTTTAATGGCACAACAATTAAAAGCAATTTTCTATGTAATTTGGGATACGCTGCTGAAGGTGGTTTTTATGAGAGAGCCCCGAGGTATGACTTTTCTGATATTGCTGAAATAATTTAAGCGGCAATCAAATTTAGATAAGTATCTTCTAACTTATTGATATCTCTCGCTCTTATAAGTTCATTCACTTCTTGTTTAAATTTTTTAGATCCTGGAACTCCAAAACAAAGTGAAAGTAATGGACTGAGCAATTCATAGGTAGATACAGTTTCAATATTCATTTTAATATAATCAAAATACTTTTTCACGACATCGGACTTGTTAACTTGAATATTACTTTGACCATAAAAAATATGATCCACGTCTTTAATAAAAAAAGGGTTTGCCTGTACTGCTCGACCTACCATCACTCCATCTAAATATTTCAATTGTTCAATACAGTCATCAATATTTGTCAAACCTCCATTCATGATAAATTTAATATCAGGAAATTCTTTTTTGATATTGTAAACAAATTCATATTTAAGTTCAGGCAATGTACGATTTTTTTTTGGATCAAGACCTTTTAGAAAAGCTTTACGGGCATGAATAAAAATAACTTTCACATCACTCTCAAGAACTGTAGAAATGAAATTTCTAAAAAAATCATAAGAGTCAAATTCATCAACACCAATTCTACATTTTAATGAAACATCCATTGAAGTCTCTTCTCTCATTCCACTTAAGCAATCTCTAACCAGTTCAGCTTCTTTCATCAAACACGCCCCCATTTTCCCTTGAGAAACTTTTTTAGAGGGGCAGCCAACATTTAAATTGATACCCTGATAATCAAACTTATTTGCTAAACTTGTTGAATATTTTAATAAGCCTATATCAGAACCACCAACCTGTAGAATGACAGGTTTTTCGATATTTTCTTTTCTAAGAAGTTTTTTGTAATCGCCTCTGTGTAAAGCTTGACTGGCTATCATTTCAGTAAATAAAACAGCTTCTTTTGAGATAAGACGGTACATGTACCTTGCGCTTGGAGTTGTTACTCCCATCATTGGTGCTACAGAAAAGCGATAGTCAACGTTCAAATTATTCATAATTTAGTTTTTGCCTAACAGTTATAAGTACTCCGCTACTCACAATACAAAGAATTCCAAAGCACACTATTATGTTTGGAATATCTCTAAAAAATAAGACGCTTATTAGCATATTACTGACGATTTCAAAATAGTGAAATGGAGCCAAAATGCTTGCTTCAGCATTTTGATAAGCTTTTATAAATATAAAATGCACCAGAATCACAACTAAACCAATTGAGCCCATCAAAATAATCTGACTAAAATTAGGATCACTGTCCCAATAAAAAGGTAGAAAGATAGTCATTATTAGTGCCCCAGGAATAGCGGTATAACACAGGCTTACCCATGGATCAGAAGTAAAGTTTACGCGGCGCGTGTAAACAAGATACATTGCATAAAAGAATCCTGAAAATAAGGCAAATAAAGAAAAATAATTAAACTCACTAAACCCTGGCTGTATTACTAAAAGAGTTCCAAAAAAACCAAAAAATGTACAAAAGATCTTTAGTGAATTTAATTTTTCTCCCAAAATAAATGAAGACATGAATACCACCACAATGGGAGCAATGAGCATTATGCTTAATGCATTAGCAAGAGGGATTTGTGAAATTGATGCATAAAAGAATGCCGTCGCAAGAAATATAAAAGTACCTCTGATTAATTGATGCTTCGTTGATTGATTAACAAATTCTTTTTTTCCTTTTAAAAAATAAACAAGTGGCACTAAGAAAATAAAATGGCTGAAAAAACGTCCCCAAATTATTTCAAGTATACCAATGTCCTCGCTTAAGTACTTAGCAAGCGCATCATATAAAGGAGCTATTAATAATCCAAGGCATAACAAAGATATGCCTAAAATAACGTTCTGCTCTTTAAGCATGGTTTATTTATTTAGTTCACGCATGGCCTGATCAATTCCCTCAATTGTGAGAGGAAACATTCGATCAGAAAAGATCTGCTTTATAATGGAAGTTGATGCAATTCTATCCCAATATCGCTCAGGTATCGGATTAAGCCAAATCGCATTTTCGTATACGTTTAACATTCTAGTTAGCCAAGTTTCACCAGACTCTTCGTTCCAGAACTCTACACTTCCGCCAGGGTAGGTTATTTCATACGGGCTCATTTCAGCGTCTCCAACAAATATTACTTTATAATCAGATGGGTATGTGTGCAGAACGTCCCATGTTTTGATATTGTCATTGTATCTGCGATTATTATCTTTCCAAACCGCATCATACAAGCAATTGTGGTAGTAGAAATATTCCATGTGTTTAAATTCTGTTCTTGCTGCAGAAAATAGCTCCTCACAGATTTTAACATGCGCATCCATTGATCCACCAACATCAAAAAAAAGTAATACTTTGATTTTATTTCTTCGTTCAGGCATCATTTTAACGTCAATGTAACCTTTATGAGCAGTAGACTTAATTGTATTATCTAAATCTAACTCAGTTTCAGCTCCTTCGCGCGCAAACTTTCTCAATCTTCTAAGAGCAATCTTTATATTTCGAGTACCAAGTTCTACGTCGCCATCTAAGTTGCTAAATTCTCTTTTATCCCAAACTTTTACTGCCTTTTTATTTTTTCCTTCTTTCTGACCAATTCTTATTCCTTCAGGGTTATAGCCGTATGCTCCAAATGGAGATGTTCCACCTGTTCCAATCCATTTGCTTCCACCTTGGTGCCTCTTTTTTTGCTCTTCCAACCTCTGTTTGAGCGTTTCCATTAATTTGTCCCAGCCACCCAAGGACTCAATCATCTTTTTTTCTTCATCAGTTAAATACTTTTGCCCCATCAATTTTAACCATTCTTCTGGTATTTCTTTTGTTGTTTCACCTTCAGGGTTCTCTAACCCCTTAAATGAATGGCCAAAAACTCGATCAAATTTATCTAAATATCTCTCATCTTTGACTAATGCTGAGCGGCTTAGATAATAAAAGTCGTTAACATTGAATGAGTCAACAACACGCTTATTCATCGCTTCCATCAACATCAAGTATTCTTTTAATGATACGGGTAAGCTCGCTTGTTTGAGGTCAAAAAAGAAATTAATAAACATATAATATTATTTTATAGAGATTCTTACTCTACTCAACATTCTCATTTTCTCTACGAGATATGAAAGCTAAACGCTCAAATAAATGAACATCTTGTTCATTCTTTAGCAAAGCCCCATGAAGAGGTGGTATTAGCTTTTTCGGATCCTTTTCTCTGAGGATTTTAGCATCTACATCATCCGTCATGAGCAACTTTAGCCAATCAATTAGTTCAGATGTAGATGGCTTCTTTTTAATTCCTGGAACTTCTCTAATATCGTAAAATATTTTAAATGCTTCTTGAATTAGATCTTTTTTTATATCTGGATAATGTACTTCAACGATCTCTTCCATCGTATTTGGATCAGGAAACTTAATATAATGAAAAAAGCACCTTCTAAGAAACGCGTCTGGTAATTCCTTTTCATTGTTTGATGTTATAATTACTATTGGCCTATTTTGCGCCTTAATTGTCTCACCAGTTTCGTAAACAAAAAATTCCATTTTATCTAGTTCTAGTAGCAGATCGTTGGGAAATTCGATATCAGCCTTGTCAATTTCATCAATTAGTAGGACTGGTCTTTTATCGCTCTCAAAAGCATTCCATAACTTACCTTTGCTAATATAATTTTTGATATCCTTAACTTTTTCATCTCCAAGCTGCGAATCTCGCAATCTTGTAACAGCATCATATTCGTAGAGACCCTGTTGAGCTTTAGTTGTGGACTTAATATGCCAAGTGATTATTTCAGCATCTAGAGATTTTGCTACCTCATGAGCTAGCATTGTTTTACCAGTGCCTGGCTCACCTTTAACTATTATTGGTCTTTCAAGAGTAATAGCGGCATTTACTGCCACTTTAAGATCCTCTGTTGCAATATAGGAGCTGGTTCCTTCAAACTTCATATAATTAAGATTAATTTCAGAGAAACATATTATATTTCAGTGATTTATCAATCATAAAAATTGTAATGATCCGTTGACTTAAATAATAAAAACCACTAAAAGCACCCAACTGTTTTTAATCTTAATTCTCAAGGAGTAAATATGGTCAAACTTCCAAAAACCTACAAGCCAACAAAATCTGAAAAATTCATGAATGCAAAGCAAAAAGAATATTTTAGAACCAAGCTTAAAAATTGGAAGGATGAGATTTACAGAGAAAGTAGAGAAACAGTCGAAAATCTACAAGACTCAATTGCTCCAGCTGACATGTCTGATAGAGCTACCCAAGAGTCAGAGAAATCCCTTGAGTTAAAGTCTCGAGATAGGCAACGTAAATTAATCGCCAAGATAGATGCTGCGCTTGCTAGGATAGAAAATGGAAGCTATGGCTATTGCGAAGTTACTGGAGAACCCATAAATATCGAAAGATTGGACGCTAGGCCAGTAACTACTCTTAGTATTGAAGCTCAAGAAATGCACGAGAGAGACGAAAAGCTTCATTCTGACGATTAAATAGTTATTAACAGCGAAAATCAGCCAATTTTAGATATATATTTAAGTTAATCTAATTGAGTTATATCATTAGATATAGAATCACCTGTTGATAAAAACTATAAAATTTAAGAACATTAATTGAACAAATTATATTTTATCGTTATTTAACAATAGTTTATAAGGTATTGTAAAATGAGAACAAAATGTGTACAAATGGAACATATATTAAAACTAAGTTTGGAGAAAGCACATGACAAAAGCAAATTTAAAAGTGGTAGACGATAAAAAGATGGATAACTCAGAAAAAGCAAAAGCTTTAGACGTAGCAATGTCACAAATTGAGCAAACTTACGGAAAAGGCTCAATTATGAAACTTGGCCAAAGGACCGTTATGGATGTTGAGGCTATTTCAACTGGGTCGTTATCTTTAGATGTAGCTTTAGGCATAGGTGGACTGCCAAAAGGTAGAATAGTAGAAATTTATGGACCAGAGTCATCGGGTAAAACAACTCTTGCATTACATGTTATTGCCGAAGCGCAGAAAAAAGGTGAGAATTGTGCATTTATTGATGCTGAGCATGCATTGGATCCTGCTTATGCAAAAAAACTCGGCGTAAACATTGATGAACTTATCATTTCGCAGCCAGATACAGGTGAGCAAGCTCTTGAAATAACTGACTCACTTGTTAGATCGAAAGCAATATCAGTTCTAGTTGTCGACTCAGTTGCAGCATTAACCCCTAAAGCAGAAATTGAGGGTGAAATGGGAGATGCGCACATGGGTCTTCAAGCAAGATTAATGAGTCAAGCATTAAGAAAACTTACAGGCTCCGTTTCTAAATCTAATTGTATGGTAATATTCATCAACCAAATTCGAATGAAAATTGGTGTGATG